>TARA_R110002012_G_scaffold60635_3_pt1 | contig 67457 bp, 67 predicted proteins | sample TARA_R110002012 | Tara Oceans TARA_R110002012 (sample SAMEA4396515) | marine metagenome | biome: Westerlies Biome; feature: [DCM] deep chlorophyll maximum layer (ENVO:01000326); material: water (ENVO:00002006), including particulate matter (ENVO:01000060) such as... | depth 40 m
TCCGGTTGGTCTCAGACGTAGCGGGACGCCCTGTTGACCTGGTCTGTAGTCTGGCGCGTCCGGATCCAGGGTTTCTGAGCCTGATCTTTGCCGCTGACGCAGCCCGGGATCTCGGAGCGGCGGAGGTGACCTTGGTCGCGCCCTATCTCGCCTATATGCGCCAGGACCGGCGCTTCACGCCCGGTGAGGCCGTAACCTCGCGTGCGTTTTCCCGGCTCATCTCGAGCAGCTTTGACCGACTCGTCACTGTCGATCCGCATCTGCACCGCTATTCGGCGCTGGCCGCTCTGTACGACATTCCGGCGCGCACGCTGCATGCCGCGCCCTTGCTGGCCGATTGGATCGCCGCTGAAGTCCCCCATCCGTTGATAATCGGACCCGATGAAGAAAGTGAGCAGTGGGTCCAGGCGGTCGCTGCAGCAGTTGGTGCGCCCCACGTCGTGCTGAGAAAAATTCGGCACGGAGATCGGGAGGTCGAGATCACATTTCCGGACCTCACGCCCTGGCAAGACCGCCGCCCGGTCCTGCTTGATGACATTGCGTCCTCCGGACGGACACTCATTGAGGCGGCCCATCAGTTGCAGAGACAAGGCTTGCCACCGCCCGTCTGCGTCGTCGTCCATGGAATCTTCGCGGGGGAGGCCTTCGCGGAACTCTCCCGGCTCTCCGAAAGGGTCGTGTCCAGCGACAGCGTCCCACATGCAAGCAATGCCATCACGCTCGCGCCGCTCATAGCGGCGGCGCTACAGACCTGGGAGGCGGATGGCCCTACGCGACGTCGACGCCGTCCCGGGCTTGCCGGAAGTTCTGGCTGACGCCACTTGCTCCAGCACCTTTTGCCGCTCCGCGCGGTTGCGAGCTTCCGCCTGTGCCGTTGCCGGTCATGATGGCTTCATCATCCCATAGCCCCCCCGGGCTCTAACCCCGCCCCCAGCGCCGGTTCAGCCAGTTGTAGACCGGGCAAAAAACCAATCCGGCGTAAGCTCCGTAGAGAAAGCTTTCTGCAAATCCCAACAGGAATCCGGGCCAGGTTAGCCACGTGAAGCCAGGCAACAACTGCTCCAACATAGCCGGTGCATGCAGGTTCTCAGGCGCGATCAGTCCGTAGACCACGCAAATGAGAAACGTTACGGAAGCCCAAATTCCAAGAGTCCAGCTTACAATTTTCGTGTCTATCATGGGTCGGCTCCGCCGGGATTTCTGTAAAGCTGCCGAAGTGGCTCGCTCAGTGCTCATGGGGTGGTTTCAGGTCGCCCTTTCGTGAGCGAGCGCTGTCGCTACCCTTTGTGGATCGATGCGACCCATGACCGCCGTTGCCGCCATGACCCACAAGGTGCAGTCCCACAAAGGCTGCCCCGATCAAAAGCCAGGGCCAGTTCTCCACCATCCAATTCATCAGTCTCTCCTAGATCTTCGTTGGAGCGTATTGTCCGCGCGCCGGCCTGGTCACCGATTGCCGGGGCGCGCCCACAGAGCTATGACGCGGTAAGTCAAAATTCCTTACAGATCAGCCTCGGCTCGTCCCAATTCTCTCTCGGCGGATCCGTCGATGAAGTCGCATGCCCAAGAAGGTGTCGCTCGGACAAAGCGTAATTCAGAGTGTCCGGCTGGCCCCAATGCCGACTGAAGATTGATGACCACCAGCTTCGGCTCGGAAATTCGGTGGGCAGGTGCCAGTCTACTGCTGTAAACCAACCCCTGAGTCTGTTGAGATCCGAGGATTTACGATCGCATGTGCTTTTCCGCTACAGCCAGTTTGACCGCCGGGGCCGCGCTAATGATCGTCGGGGCGGTGACGGTTCGCCGCGCACGGCGGCGCGTCGAGCTGCCCTTCGCATTGATCCCCGTCCTGTTCGGTATTCAGCAGCTGATTGAGGGAACCATCTGGCTAACGTTTCCCGACAAGGCACCGATGATGAATACCGTGCTTACGCTCGTCTATTCGCTCTTCTCGCACGTCCTTTGGCCGATCTATGTACCAATCGCGATTCTGTTGATCGAGCCGGTGCTCTGGCGTCGCCGGGTATTGCTTGCCATCGCGTTGGTCGGGGCCGCGGTGGGCCTCTACCTCCTGTATTTTTTGGTAAGTTTGCCGATCGTTTCACAGGTGCAGGGACGGCATATCGCCTACGTCTCCACGCATTTCTATATCGTCGTTGTGATGTTGCTGTATGTCCTCAGCACTTGTGTCAGCATGCTCTTCTCCAGTCACACGAAGGTCAGGCTGTTTGGTCTCGCGGCCTTTGTGGCATTCGTTGCGGCCTACGTTTTTTATTCCGTGTGGCTTATCTCCGTGTGGTGCTTTTTCGCAGCAGTGCTCAGCGTCATCGTGCTGCTGTACTTTCCTCCACGATCGAAAAAGCCGTCCGGGCAACCGCCGACTTCAGAGCTTCAGTCGCCGGCAATGTGACTGTGCGTCAGGGTTCGAGCGGGCAAGGCATCGGGTGCCTCGCAACGCTTGGCTCTCGAAGGGCCGCGCAACATGGCTTGCGGATCAATCCAGGACGGCGAAGCTCTTCTGTTCGCGCACTGCGGCCACGGAGCTGTTCGTCAGTGTCCTGGCAAAGGGCCGTCGCGCCGACATATCCGCATAAACGTCCAGATACCGGCGAGCCATGGCGGTGGCCGAGAACCGCCGGTCGAAGCGGGCCCGGATCGCTGCGCGGTCCAGCAGATGCGCCCGGCCGGCGGCGGCGACCGCCTGTTCTACGGTGTCGACCAGGTAGCCGGTTTCGCCATCCTCGATAATTTCGGGGGTGGAGCCGCAGCGGAAGGCCACCACCGGCGTGCCGCAGGCCATGGCCTCGATCATCACCAGACCGAACGGTTCGGGCCAGTCGATCGGAAACAGCAGGGCCTCGGCCCCGCCGAGGAAGGCGGACTTCTGGTGATCGCCGATCTCACCGACGAATTCGATGAGAGGATTGTCGTCGATCAGCGGCTTTATGACGGTCTCCCAGTAAACCTTGTCAGCGGCGTCGATCTTGGCCGCTATCTTTAGTGGCCTGTTGAGTCTGGTGGCGATCTCGATGGCCCGATCCGGTCGCTTCTCGGGCGAGATGCGGCCGAGGAAGGCCAGATAGCCCTCCGGTTTCGGGCAGTAGCGGTAAAGCTCGGCCGGCATGCCGTGATGGACGGTCGCCTTCCAATTGGCGTGGGGCAGGGGCCGACGCTGGTTGTCGGAGATCGACACCAGACCGAACTCGGGCCAGCGTTCGTAGACGCCGCCGATATCCTTCATGTCCAGCCGACCGTGCAACGTCGTCAGCGTACGGTTGGCATACCGTTCGAACATCGGAAACTGGATCATATCGGTGTGGAAATGGATCACGTCGAAATCGTTGGCGCGCTTCAGCACCTCGGCCAACATGATCATGTGGGCCGCGAGGTCCGACTTGAACGGTGCCGGATCCAGTCGCATGGCCTGATCGCGCACCGGGATCAGCTGCGCGCGCGTCGTCGCATCGGCGCTGGCGAACAGGGTGACGTCATGGCCCAGCTCAACCAGGGCGTCGGTCAGGTGGGCCACCACCCGTTCCGTGCCGCCGTACAGCTTCGGGGGCACGGCCTCATACAGCGGCGTGACTTGTGCGATCTTCATGAGCGGAGTTCCGGAATTTGGGGGGAGGCGAGGCAGTTCGCCGACAAACAGGACAGTGAGGACACTCGTCGCTTTTCGATCCCAACCGCCTCGGCGTGCATTGAAGCTTGCGCGGTTCGGGTAAAATCCTTCGTGCTCAGGCCGGGACTGATTGATTCCAGGAACGAAACAGTGATGACCCCTGCCCGTTTTGGAAGGCCTCCGACACCCCAGAATCGCCCCGAATCCAGGACAACAGGAAGAGTCGGGACGCCCAGCGCCTTGTAAAGAAATTCGACGCCGCGCCGGAATACGATCGGTTCACCGACCGCCTTTCGGGTGCCTTCAGGAAAGATCAGTACCGGGCGTCCGGCGGCAAGAGCCGCTCGACTTTGCAACGTCATCTCTCGGAGCGCTGCGGATGCCGATGTTCGATCGATCAGGATCATGGGCGAGTTCGTTAGATACCAGCCCATCACCGGAATATGCAGGAGTTCCTGTTTGGCGACGATCGCGACATCCGGAAACATGACGAGTGCCGCCAAGGTTTCCCAGGTCGATTGGTGGTTGGAAACAATCAGGCCAGGCGTACGGGAAACGTGCTCCCGACCCCGTTCCCGGTGCCGCAAGCCAACGATGCCGACCAGCATGGACAGAACGCCACGGGCCCAGACCCGCGACAACATTCGCACCGTTGAGGGCTTCGTCCTGGAGATCCATAAAAACGGGATCGCCAAACCAAACAGCACCGTCCAAAGGCCCCACAGGGCACCAAGAATGAGCGAACGCAGCGTAGACACCTGACCCTCCGTGCGGGCGACGACCAGAAGGGCCGCTTCAGTCATTAAACGGACGATGCAGTCTCCGTTTCATTACATTCAGGCGCCGTCGCCACGTCCGACTCCAAGATGTCATAGCGTCGGCAAGGGTCTCGACGTTAGGATCGGAGACTTCACGCTTCTTGTAAGGCCTGCTTCTTTCCCGCGTCTCACCTTGCGACCTCTGTCCCTGAAGGTGATACCGATGATGAAAGAAGCGCTCCGTTCGATTCTACCCGAACGCACCTCCTTCAAGCTTCTTGCCAAGGCGCTTGGGCGCGCTGTTCAGCAAGGGTCGCTCGTGGTTGTCGATCCCTGGGGTCAGCGCCACGTCTTCGGCACCGACGACACTCCAACGGCAAGCATTCGGCTCACTGATCCCCGCACCTCGGCCCGGGTGCTGGCCGACCCCATGCTGGGTGTAGGTGAGGCCTATATGGACGGGACGCTTATCCTGGAGGGTGGATCGCTGCGCGACTTCCTGATGATCGGCGTTTCCATCGCCAATGATTTCGCCAAATCGCCACTCGCGGCGGGTGAGTTCGCCGGACCTTTCCGGAAGCGCCAACGACGCCATCCAATCGCCCGGGCTCGCGCCAATGTCGCCCATCATTATGACTTGTCCGAAGACCTCTATCGCCTGTTTCTTGACCCTGACCCGCAATACTCGTGCGCATATTTTCAGGACGGCGATGAGAGCCTTGAGGTCGCCCAGGCCAAGAAGAAGCGTCATATCGCGGCGAAACTGCGCCTGGAGACGGGTGCCCGTGTGCTCGATATTGGAAGTGGCTGGGGTGGCCTGGCGCTCGAACTGGCAAGCCGGCATGGCGTCGAAGTCGATGGCCTTACCCTATCCGACGAACAATTGCGGGTCGCCTCTGCTCGTGTGTCAGCCAGCGGATTGGAGCCGCACGTACGCTTTCATCTTCGCGACTACCGCCATGAGACTGGAACCTACGACCGCATCGTGTCGGTCGGGAGTTTGAACACGTCGGCCAACCGCACTACCGGGAGTTCTTCAATATCGTGCACCGACTACTGGCGCCGGACGGGCTCGCCGTCATCCATGCGATCGGACGAGCGGGTCCGCCAGCCGAAAACGACCCATGGATCGAGAAGTATATCTTTCCCGGCGGATACTGCCCGTCATTGTCGGAAGTGTTCACGGCGGTCGAACATAGCGGATTACGGGTGACTGACGTTGAGCTCTTGCCGCTCCACTACGCTGAAACCCTTCGGTGCTGGTCGGAACGATTCCGCGCTAATCGGGCCCGCGCCGCCGAGATCTACGATGAGCGCTTCTGCCGCATGTGGGAGTTCTATCTTGCGGCCTGCGAAACCGCGTTCAGGGTCGGAAGTATGACCGTCTTCCAGATCCAGCTTACCCGAGACATCAAGGCTTCTCCGGCCACTCGGGACTATATGATCGACGAGGAACGGTGTTTGCTTGTCTCCGAGCCCAGCCCGATCAACGGGCTGTTGCCTTGTGACGATTTATCCTGAGGCGGCAGCGAACCCCTGACGGTCTTCTCATCGATGAGGCGAAGACCTCGAACGCGCGCGCGGAACCGGTGCGAGAACCGACGAGATCATCACGCCGGACGCCGGCGGGGTGCAACGCGACCTCCCTTCGACGATTGGGCAGGCACCGCTCGTGATACGCCGCGTCCTTGTGTTCGAGTTCGCATCATGGAGCTGAGGTGCTGACAATGATGATCCGGGCAGTCGAGCCTCGCTGGGATCGGCTCGGGCGAGGGCTGCGGTCCGCATGACCGCGGCGCTGATCAGAAGTCGTTCCACCGGCTCAAGGTGGCGGACCGCCGGCCAAGCCGCGGGTCTGTCACAAGTCTAACCAGGGAGAGAAAGGAAGGCCGGGCGGCGGGTGCTCCGTGGTGGAGCGGAGAAGGAGACCGCCATGAGACCGATTCCGACCCGGGCCCTGGGCCCGTGCCCGAACGAACGCCTGCCTGCAGGGCCGACCCTGGTTCATGCGGTGCTGGATGATCAGGCCCTGCTGAGTTTGATGTTGAGGCGAACCGGTAATGGCCCGGGTGCCAACACGGATCGGCTTGCCGGTATCCTGCTGGAGCGGTTTGCGGGCCTGGGTGCTGTCGTCGCTGCCGAGCCCGGCGAACTCGGGCGCACGCCTGGCCTCGACCCTCTTGCCCTTTCGGATATCAAGCTTCTGCGTGAACTGGCGATCCGTCTGGCGCGCGATGAAACCTGCCGTCGCCCCGTGATCGCCTCCTGGACGGCGCTCGTCGCCTATGTCCGGACGGCGCTTGCGCATGAGCCCCGCGAACAGTTCAGGACCCTGTTTCTGGACCGGCGCAACAACCTGCTCCGGGACGAACTGGTCGCGCACGGCACCGTGGACCACGCCCCGGTCTATCCCCGCGAAGTGGTTCGCCGCGCCCTTGAGCTTTCGGCCTCGGCCCTGATCCTGGTCCACAATCATCCCTCCGGCGATCCGACGCCGTCGCAGGCCGATATCCAGATGACGCGCCAGATCGTCGACGCGGCGCGGGTCTTCAATCTCCAGGTCCATGACCACCTGGTTGTCGGCCGGGAAGGGACGGCCAGTTTCAAGGCCCTGGGCCTGATCTGAGACGGCCATGACCTTGCACCGCATCGTCGCCGCCCTGGGCGGCGACCTCTATGCGAATGGACAGCGGGCCAACATCCGGGCACCCGGACATAGCGCCCGGGACCGTTCCGTTTCGCTGTTGTTGACGGACGATCGGGTCGTCATTCACGGATTCGGCAGCTCGGATTGGCGAACCGTTCGGGATCATCTGCGGGAGCGGGGTCTGATCGATGACGCTGGTCGTTTGAGTAGCGGCGATCGAACGGTTCCGGCGGCTCCGCGGCCCGACGCCAGTGTTCGCCTGCGAACCGCTTCAGATCTTTGGGCCGGCTGTCGTCCCATCCAAATCGGCGATGCCGCAGATCGCTACCTGCATCTTCGCGCCGTCCAGGGCGTTGGCGGTGCTTTGAGCCTGGGATTTCATCCGCAGGCACCGATTTCTGTCTATCGCCCGCCCGGAGGCACCCGTCCGGCCCTTGTCGCGCGGATCAGTGATGGAACGGATCGCCTGACGGCGGTTGAGGTGACCTATCTCGATACGAACGGCCTTTTGGCCTCGGGTATCCGGCTGACGCGCAAGATGGTCGGTCAGGTTCCGGCCGGTGCCGCGGTTCGTCTGGCCCCGGCGGCCCGGGAGATGCTCGTCGGGGAGGGGGTCGTGACGACCCTGTCCGCGATGGATCGCTTCAAGCTTCCAGGCTGGGCCCTGACGGCCGCCAACAACCTCGCTGGCTGGACACCACCGCCGTCCGTGCGCCGCCTGCTGATCGCGGCCGACCGCGGAACGGCCGGCGAACGGGCGGCGGTGCGGCTTGGACGTCGCGTTGCGGCCCTCGGTGTCGTGGCCCGAATACAGATTCCCGACCCGCCGTTCGGGGACTGGAACGAGGTGGCCGTCGCTGCGGCCAAAGGAAAGGAGTGAGGGCGCTGACGGGTGTCGGAGCGACGGGGATGGTCCCCGTAGCCCGGCGGGAGAGCCCTCATGACCGACCTTGTCCTTGATACGACTCCAGCTGTGATCCCTGATCGTGACGAGCGAACCGTGCGTCTCGGTGACATCGGCATCGCGCACGAGAATCTGCGGTTCAACGAACCGCCGGATGACGACATCCCGACCCTGGCCGCCACATTGAAGGCCGCCGGTCAGCTGCAGCGCCTCACCGTCCGGCCCGGGCGGGGCAGGAAGGAGCAGCCCTGGATGGCGTTGGACGGCCGCCGCCGCCGCCTCGCCCTGGGTGTCTTGCTGGATGCCGGCGAGATCGACGCGGACTACCCCGTCACCGTCTGTGTCGAGACCGATCCCGCCCGTCAGGCCGCCGCCGCCCTGCTCACCAACACTGCCGTGCCTGTCCATGTCGCTGACATCATCGCCGCCATCGGCCGGATGCTGAAATCGAAGCTGACCGTGCCTGTGATCGCCCGGGCCCTCGGCTACGCCGAGATCGACATCAAGCGGCTGGCCGCCCTGGCCGGGCTGCCTGAGGCCGCTCTCCTGGCCTTGAAGTCCGGACGGATGACCCTGAAACAGGCCAGACTGCTGGCCCGGTTGCCCGACAAGGCCGAACAGGCCGAACTCGCCGAGGCGGCGCTTGACGGGCATGGGTTCCAGGACTGGCGCATCACGGAGCGGCTGGACGAAGGGCGGGTCACCAGTCGGGATCGACGGTGCACCCTCGTCGACGCGCTCAGCTATGGCGAGGCGGGCGGGCGCACCGAGGCGGATCTGTTCGGGGAACTCGCGCCCGTATTGCTCGATCCGGAGATTCTGACCGACCTGTGGATGCGTCGGGCGCGCGCTATCGCCGCCGTGTTCGAGGCCGAAGGAATCGCCGTGCATGTCACCGCCGGACCCGAACCGGACCTCCCGGACGACCTTGAGGCGCTGGGCTATGTCTATGGCGCTCAGCTCCCGGCCGACGACATGGCGCGCTACCGCGCCGAACGGGAGGCGTTCAACGCGCGGGCGGAGGCGGTCCGGCAGACCCTGGCCGAGGCCTGTGATCCTGAGGCCGTTGACGCCGCGATCGTGGCCATGATCCGCGCCCGGGTGCAGGCCGACCAGACGGGCTGCGGCGGGCGGGTGGTAACGACCATGGTGATGTGGCCCGCCGCCGGCACGGGCGTCGATGTGCGCTGCTACACGCCCGAGGAGCCTGAAATCGAGGACGCCGGATCGCTCGACAGTGATCCGGCGGACCGGGCGTCGGCTCCGCCGGTCTATGTCGCTCCGGAGGCGCCGGCGCCCGAGCCTGACACCGACGGCGTCAACCACGCCCTGCATGGCGTACGCACCGAGGTGGCCACGCGCGGACTGATCCGGGCCCTGGCCGACGATCCGGGCGCGGCGCTGACGGCCCTGATCGCGCGCCTGTTCACCGTCCTGGTTCTGCGCACCCATGTGGCGCGGTCGGAGTCAGCCCTGGCCATTCTCGCCACCGGGTTCGATCCGGTGGACGGACGGGTGATCGAGACCCTGGACGGCGAGGTGCGCCAGCGGCTCGACGACCGTCGGGCTGCCTGGCAGGCGTCGGGTGAGACGGTCATCGCCTGGGTCCATGCCCTGCCGCACGGGGAGAAGATGGGGCTGCTGGCGGAACTGACCGCGATCAGTCTCGATGTCCGTGAAACCCGCACCACCCTGATCCGGCGCAGCGCCCGAACGGAGGCGGCCGAGCTGGCCGCCCTGTGCGGGGCGGACATCACCCTCCACTGGACGCCGGACGCGCCCTTCCTGCAGGCCCATTCCAAGGGACTGCTGCTGGGAATGCTGGAGAGCATGGGCGCGGAAGACGAGCGGGCGCGATCCTTGAAGAAGACTGAACTGGTCGACTGGGTCGCCGAACAGGCGGCGTCCCGGAGCTGGGCGCCGGCCGGCCTCTCCTGGGCGGGTCCGCTGCCGGCCGAGGAACCGGTGACGACCGAAGAGGACGTTGGTGCTGACGTGTCCACCCACGACGACGACGGGATCGGGGCATTCACCGTCACCCCGGCGGGCGAGGCCGCCCTGGGGCCCGCCGCCGCCTGACGACGATCCGCCTCGAGCACGCCGCCCCGGTTCGTGCCGGGGCGGCGTTGTCGTGTCCGGATGCTGGTCCGGGGAAAGGCGAGGGAAGGGCGGGCGAGGACGAGCCTGCAGGACCGAGAGGGAGGCGCCCTCCGCTTCAGGCCACCGGAGCTGATCCCATGTCCTCGACCCTGTCGCTGTTCGCCGACCCCAGCGGAGATACGTCCGCCAACATCCTTGCCGCCGCCCGGGCGCTGGCGGCCCATCTGGCGCGATCCCGACCGCTCGACCGTCGGCTTGTGGCCGCCGTCATGACCACCGCATTCGGCGCGTCCGACGCCGAGGGGGCCTGGGCCTGGCGCGACGCCTATGACGCGATCGAGGCGGCGACGGTCCTGCAGATCCGGCGTCTGGCACCCCAGGTCAGTCGTCTGGAAGATGCACCGGCGGAGATCGCCGCCCTGCTGGCGGCTGTCTCGGCGTTGGGACTGACCCACACCCGGCGCAGTGAGGCGCAGGTCGTGCTGGATCAGTTCTCCACCCCGCCCCACCTGGCCGCGCTCGCGGTCCTGGCCGCCCGGGTGCGCCCCGGAGACCGCGTCCTGGAGCCATCGGCCGGCACGGGTCTGCTCGCCGCGGTCGCCGGGGCCTGCGGCGGAACGCTGAGCCTGAACGAAGTCGCGCCGGGGCGCGCCGCTCTGCTCGACGGTCTGTTCCCCGACGCCGATCGGACCCGTCATGACGGACGCCATATCCATGACCTGTGCGCGGACGCGGGCGGGTTCGACGTGGTGGTGTGCAATCCGCCGTTCTCGGAGCTCGGCGACCACCTCTCGGCGGCCTTCAAGGCGCTGGCTGACCATGGGCGGTTGGCCGCGATCGTCCCGCTGACCGCCTTGACGGACCCAAGCCTGCTTCGCCGTTTCTGTGAGGTGGCGCGTGTTGTGGCGCGCATGGCCTTTCCACCCCACGCCTTCGCCAAACATGGGACCTCGGTAGAGACGGGTCTGCTGGTGATCGACCGAGCCGAAGGCGCCGCGGAGGCCGCGCCTGTCCAGACCTCCGACGATCTGCCGGACGCGGCGTGGAGGATCGCGGCGCTTTCGCCACGGGTCGGCGCCAGGCCGCGGATGCGCCTGCCCGTGGCAACCAACGCCCTCTTGAGACCGCGCGAGCGGAGCCTGGCCCTCCCCTCGGGCCGACTGGCCTTCCTCGCGGGGGCGGTGCCCCAGACCTATGAAGTGCGTACCTGGGCCGGGGAGGGGCGCGATGTCGGGCTCTACCAGGCCTACGTCCTGGGGCGGATCGTCCTGCCCGATCCTCGTCCGCATCCGTCGCCCCTGGTCGAGTCCGGCCCTATGGCCTCGGTGGCTCCGCCGGTGCCGACCTATCGACCGGTCCTGCCGCCGGCCATTCGCGATGAGGGGCGGATCTCGGACGCCCAGACCGAGATGGTGATCTACGCCGGGGAGGCGCACGCCGCGCACCTGCCCGGATGGTGGCGGCCGGATCAGGCGCCGCACCAGATGGTGCTTGTCTCCGAGGACCAGGAAGGTGCCGTCCGGCTGCGACGCGGCTTTTTTCTCGGCGACGGCACAGGATGCGGCAAGGGTCGCCAGATCGCGGCGGTCATCGCCGACAATATGTGCCAGGGACGGATCCGGGCGCTGTGGCTGTCGCGAAACGACGCCTTGCTCGAGGACGCGCGGCGCGACTGGGCCGCGATCGGCGGAAGCGCCCATGACATCGTGCCGCTGTCGAGCTGGAAACAGGCGGACGCCATCCGGCTCGACCGGGGCATCCTGTTCGCGACCTATGCCACCTTGCGCCAGCCGGCCCGGGGCGACCGCCAATCCCGGCTCGACCAGATCATCGCCTGGCTTGGCGAGGAATTCGACGGCGTCATCGCCTTCGACGAGGCCCATGCGATGGCCAACGCCGCCGGCGGGGGCAAGGGCGCGCGGGGAGCGAAAAAGGCCTCGCTTCAGGGCATGGCCGGCCTGGCCCTGCAGAACCGGGCGCCGGACGCGCGGGTTCTCTATGTCTCGGCGACCGGAGCCACCACGGCCGAGAACCTGGCCTATGCCGCGCGCCTCGGCCTTTGGGGCGGTCCGGAGGCGCCCTTCATGTCGCGGGCGGGTTTTCTGGAGGCCATGGACCGGGGCGGGGTGGCGGCGATGGAGCTGGTGGCGCGCGAACTCAAGGCGCTGGGGCTCTATGTGGCGCGCAGTCTGTCGTTCGAAGGGGTCGAATATGAGCCGCTCGTCCATCCCCTGACTCCGGACGACATCGCCATCTGGGACGCCTGGGCCGACGCCTTCCAGCTGATCCACGCCAATCTCGCCGAGGCCCTGAAGGCCACGGGCCTGAACGACGAGGACGGCAAGCCGAAGAGCGGCCAGGCGGCGTCCGCCGTATATTCGGCCTTTGAGAGCGCCAAACTGCGCTTCTTCGCTCATCTTCTCGCCGGCCTGAAGGCACCGAGCCTGATCGGATCGATCCGGGAGGATCTGGTCCAGGATCGCTCGGCCGTGGTCCAGATCGTCTCGACCAATGAGGCGGTCATGGAGAGAAGACTCTCTTCCATCCCGCCGGAGGAGTGGAACAACCTCTCCATCGACCTCACCCCGCGCGAATACGTCCTCGACTATCTGCGGGAGGCCTTCCCCGTCCATCTGATGGAGGCGATCGAGGACAAGGACGGCAACGTCACAATGGTCCCCGTCATGGATGGCGGTCGGCCTGCGGTCAGTCAGGAGGCCCTCGGTCGTCGCCAGGTCCTGATCGAGCGGATGGCCTGTCTGCCCGCCGTGCCGGGTGTGCTCGACGCCGTGCTGGAAGCCTTCGGCACGGACGCCGTCGCCGAGATCACGGGTCGGTCGCGGCGGGTGGTCGTGCGCGACGGTCGCAGACTGGTGGAACGGCGGGGAGCGTCGGCGGCGCGGGCCGAAACGGACGCCTTCATGAGCGGCCGCAAGCGGGTGCTGATCTTCTCCGACGCCGGAGGCACCGGACGCAGCTATCACTCGGACCTGTCGGCGGCGAACCGGCAACGCCGGGTTCATTATCTGGTCGAGCCGGGCTGGCGCGCCGACGCCGCCATCCAGGGTCTGGGCCGCAGCCACCGCACCCACCAGGCCTCGGCCCCGCTGTTCCGGCCGGTCACGACCGACATCCAGGGCGAGAAGCGCTTCACCTCGACCATAGCGCGTCGGCTGGACACGCTCGGCGCCTTGACACGCGGCGAGCGGCGGACGGCCGGCGCGGGTCTGTTCCGGGCCGAGGACAATCTGGAGAGCCCGTGGGCGCGCAGGGCCCTTCTCGTCTTCTACGGTGCCCTGGCCTTCGGTGAGCTCGCCTCGATGACGCTCGAGACCTTTACGATCAAGACAGGTCTCAAATTGCTCGACGCCGACGGCGGCCTCAAACCCTCCGACGACCTGCCGCCGATCCACACCTTCCTGAACCGGTTGCTGGCGCTGAGGATCGCCGACCAGAACACTTTGTTCGAGGACTTCGACCGCATCCTCTCCGGCATCCTCGAGCGCGCGGCCGCGTCGGGTGAGCTGGACCGGGGTCTTGAGGATATCGAGGCCGGGGAACTGGAGGTTCTGGACCAGGAAACCATCCGGACCGACGTCTCGACGGGGGCTGAGACCGCCCTGGTGACCTTCTCGCTGAGAGTCCGTCGAGACATCCTCAACCCGGACGACGCGCTGGCCCGGGTCGCCGACATCGCCCATCAGCTGGTCGTCAACGCCAAATCCGGTCGAGCGGCGATCGCCGAACTCGGCCTGACCACCGCCACAGACGAGGACCGCCTCATCGCGGCCGTCCGTCTGATCCGGCCGGATGGACGCCAGACCCTGCCGGAGAAGACGTTCGGGGAATCCGCCTGGAAGCCGGCGGCGATCGACGACTGGCGTCGCGTCTGGGATGAGGAGGTCGCGGGAACCGACCCTTGGCTGAGGCGCGAGCTCACGTTGGCGACCGGCCTGCTGCTGCCGATCTGGGGCCGGTTGCCGGCGCGCGGGTGTTCGGTCCGTCGGGTCCGGGCACCCGACGGCCGACGCTGGCTGGGGCGGGTCCTGGACGAGACCCAGGCCCGGGCGCTCAAGGCGAGCCTCGGCCTGGGCGACATCGGCGATGCCTGGGCGGACGGCGCCAGGACCGCCGCCAGCCTCCTCGACCGCAGCGTCCAACTCTGCCTGGACGGCGGCCTGTGGCTGAAACGGGCGCGGGTGATGGATCGCTGGCGGATCGAGGTGGTCGGGGGCCGTATCGATCGCGACGCCCTGGTCGCGCTCGGCTGCTTCGTCGAGATCATCGCCTTCACGCCCAGGGTCTTCATCCCGGTCGACCGGCCCCGCGTCCTGGAAGCCGTGTTGCGTCGCCATCCGGTGCAGTCGGTCCTTGACGGCGCGGCGGCCTGAGATCGGCCGGACGAGGCGAAGGCCCCGCCCGGTCAGGAGGGAGACGGGAGGAAGGGAGGATGAGGGTGAAGCGGGATCGGGGAGATCGGCTCCCCGGCGCTTCGGATCAACAGGAGACTGACATGCAGACCATGGTGTTCACCGGCCGACTGGCGGCCGACCCCCAGATCAGCCCGGACTTCGCCAAGGCGGTGTTCCGGTTACTCGAGAAACGCGGCGTCGATGCCGCCGGCAAGGACCGGCTCGTCGGCGTCAATTGCGTCAGCTGGTCCAGGGGCCTCAACGAGAAGGTCATCGCCTGCGGCCTCGCCCAGGGCTGCGAAGCCGTCGTCGTCGGCGCCTTCATCGACACGGCCTATGCGGCCAAGGACGGGACCGAACGAACCGCCAAGGAACTGGTGGTGAACCGGCTGACCGTCCTCGACTGGGCCGAGGACCGCGACGCCGCGGGGCTCGGGGCGTCCGAAGACGGCCGCGCCGCCGCCTGACCCCGTAACCCTTCATTTCCCGCAACCTTTATTTCCAAGGAGACTGTTCATGCAGACCCTCACTCTCGAAGGCTATCTGGCCGCCGACCCGTCCATCCTGTCGGCCCAGGGCTCTGGCAAGAAGCGCGCGAGTTTTCGCGTGCTGGAGACCACCCGCTTCCGCAAGGCCGACGGCACGCCCGGCGAGCGCACCACCGGCTTCAACTGCATCTGCTTCAACGAGGCGACGACAGAGAAATACATCGAGGCCTACGCCCGCAAGGGCAGCCGCGTCGTCATCCAGGGTCATGTCGAGAATGACACCTGGACCGGCAAGAACGGGGTCGAACACTACGACCTGCGCCTGATCGTCGGCGACATCCGGCTGAAGAACCGGCGCACCCGACCCCCGGTGGACGACAGTCCCGCCGAAGGGCAGGTGCAGGAGCCGGCGAGCGGCTATGATCTGAATGACGACATCCCGTTCTGACTGGACGGCGAGAGAGACGGAACGGCCCGGCGCACGTGCGCCGGGCCGTTTTCCTGTGCGAAGCCGGAGGAGAAGGCGAAGGGCGAACGGGGGCGAGCCGATGGGGCTCGTTGGCACCGGAGTTCCGCCATGACCGCCTCCGCCTGGACTGAAGACCGTATCGACCGCCTCAGAACCCTTTGGATCGCAGGCCGGAGCGCGGCCCGGATCGCGCGCGAACTGGACCACGGCATCACCCGTAGCGCCGTCCTCGGCAAGATCTACAGGCTGGGCCTGTCTGCGGGCCGCCCGCCTCCGCCGAAAGCCGTCGTCCCGCGCGTCGCACGGCGCAGGGACCGTCGCCCGTTAGCCACGGCCGTTTTGCGGGCGGCATCGACGTCGCTCCCTGACCATGGATTGGCTACGATCCTCTCGGTGCGGCGCTGCGAATGCCGCTGGCCCTATGGCGATCCCGGGGCGGAGGGCTTCAGTCTGTGTGGACGCCCGATCGCGCGGGGTGCCTTCTGCGGGCCGCACGCGGCTGTCGCCTATCGCCCTTTGCGGCAGACGCTAGAGAGTCTGGAGGCGCTCGCGGGGCTGCATTGAGACGCGGGTCTCCGGCCGGTTTCGCGGGGCTGACTTCTGTGACTGTTTCGACGGCGGCCTCGATGAGGTCGCCGTTTTGTCTTCGGCCGGGGTCGAAGGCTCCAGGACGGGCGGTCGAGGGGGCGAGGGGTCGAGGTCCGATCGGTGTCGGCGTCGATGGACGCCCAGGCGTGCGGCGCCGGCGGCTCGCCGCCGACGAGGCCGGCGAAGATCGATGTCCTGTCGTCCGTATCGGCGCGACGGCGCCGAGTTGTGTCCTCGCCCGAAGACGGGCGAGGACCTGCCCCCACACAACGCCCTCCGATTTTGTCACACCACCCCGGAAGTCAACGGCTGCGCCGTTCCCCTTCTCGGCCCGCAAGGGCGGTCCGCTCCGGTGACTGCCGGGGACCCCGGTGTGGCCAAAACCGGGGTCGTTGCGCATGGGGCGCTTCGACATCTCTTACAGGATGTTCCCGATGCAAGCCTTTCCCTCACCTTTCTTCGCCAAATCAGACTCCGCCTTCGACGACCTGACCGCCTCGCTCGGCGATCCACGTCCGCATCCCACAGAGGAGGCCCTGATCCAGCTCGGGCGCGCGCTCATGACCGAGCTTGTGGACCTGATCTCCGACACAGCCCTGGAGGACTTCCAGACGATCCTGGGAGAAGCCCTGATCGGTGCCTTCCATTCGGCGGCCGGACGGATCGAGCGCAACGCGGACCGGGCGCGCGACGCGATGCGCAGCCTCGACCGCGACTTCGACGGATCGGAGGCGGTCGACACCGAGCTTCAGGAAGCGACGGCCAAAGCTCGGGCCGGGGATACGGCCACCCGGGCGACGGAGTTGATCCGGGACGCGGCCGCGGAAACCTGGACCATCGCGACCGGCGAGGTCTGGACGGCCTGGCGTGGCAGCCGACGGGGCACGCATCTGACGGCAGCCCAGCTGGAAGCCAAACAGGCCATCCGCGCGATCAGGAACCGCAGGGCAGGGGACGCCGATCCGGGCGGACCGGTGGTCGCCTTCCGGGGCGCGCCGACGGCTGACACCCCGGACGACGCCGGACGGATCTTCGACGCCCTGAACTGGGCTTTGAAGGAGTGGCCCGACATGGCGCTCGCGACGACCGGGGCGAAGGGATCGGAGAAGCTGGCGATCAAATGGTCCCGCCAGAAGGGGGTGAAGCTGATACTCGCCCGGGCCGACTTCGACACCCATGGCAAGGCCGCGCCTTTCCGGGCCAACGACGAGCTGATCGCGCTCGAGCCGACCTGCTGCCTGACCCTGGTCCATTCCCTGGATCGGGCCCGTTCGGAGGATAGCCGGCCGTTTGGACCCGCGCTCAACCTCGGACAGAAGGCGATGGAGTCCGGGCTGCGGCACGTCTCCATCAAGGCGCGCGCGGCGTGATCGCCTGGAACTGACCTCAACGACCCGCTCGGCTTCGGCCGGGCGGGTTTTTGTTTGTCGTCCGGGGCGTTTGCGCGATCGAAGACGGCGCCTCGGGGACGACCAGGCGATGGACCGGGGACGCGATGATGAGGTTTGGTCCGATGTGCGAACCTATGACGGCGGTGTTCGGAAATCTGCGAAAAGGGGCTTAGGGCAAGATAAAAGAGGGTGTTTGGTGGTCCGGGTTTTTCGTATCCTGTCCATAGGTTAGCGGCGCATCCGAGGGTGTTGGACGACTTGCGGTGAGTTGTCGTCTTCGGACGATGCCGGCGGCCTGATCGGAGGCGTCGAATGCTGATCCGTGAAGCCATCCAGTCCCGTCTTTCGGCGGGCAGCGGTCAGGAGCCGGAGGCGGTCCAGGTCCGTCTGCCGCTGTCCCTCAAACCCGACCGGGTCAACGTCCGAACCGGCCTGATGCGACGGCTGGCGAGCTCGCGCGCCTTCGCCCTGGGTGACCGGTCAGGCGTTCTCAGGGCGGCGCAGGGACGCTCGGGCAGGGCCTTCCGGCTGGACGTTCGCCAGCGGGTGATCGTCAAGGCGCTGGTGTCCCGCCACATCGGCAAGGGCGCCGAACGGGCGGCGGCCCTGGCGGCGCATGTGAGCTATCTCGGACGCTCGGGAGCCGGGGTCGAAGGCGCGCGGCCGGAGTTCTTCGACCGGGCGGCGGACGGCATCCAGCCGGCGGTCGAGACCGGGGGCTGGAGCGAGGACCGGCACCATTTCCGCTTCATCATCTCGCCGGAGCACGGCGACCGGATCGACGACTTGAAGGGCTATGTGCGGGAGGTCATGGGGCGGGTCTCGGCGGACCTGGGGGAGCCTGATCTGAACTGGGTGGCGACCTGCCATTACGATACTGATCAGCCGCACGCCCATGTGCTCGTGCGGGGGCGGCGAGGTGACGGGCGGGACCTTGTCATCCCGCGCGACTACATCGGCTACGGCTTCCGGGCGCGGGCGCAGGAGGCGGCGCAGGAGCGGCTCGGGGACCTGTCGCGGGTGGAGGCGGAACGGCGCATCTGGAAGGAGACCGGGGCGAACCGGTTCACCGGTTTCGACCGGCGGCTGCTGGCGGCGGCGGATGCGAACGGGACGGTCGAGGATGGCGTGGGCGTCAACGACGCCTGGGCGGCGCTGACCCGGGGGCGGCTGCGCCATCTGGAGGGGCTAGGTCTCGCCGTTCGGGCGGGACGGCGCTACAAGCTCGACGGGGAGATGGAGACGAAGCTGCGGACGCTGCAGGCGCGACGGGACATCATCCGGACGCTGAACCAGCGACGGCTGGAGGGGGCGAGGGAGGTGCGGCCGCTCGGGACGGATCGAGTGCGCGGGGTGGTGGTGAAGAGCGGGTTTCACGACGAGGCGGGTGCGGCGCCGTTCGTGGTGGTGAAGGATGCGGGCGGGGTCGAACACTATGCGCGGGTGAGGGCGGGAGACGCCGCGAGGATGGGGAGCAGGATCGCGCTGGAGCCGATGGCAAACGGGTTGGCGCAGGTCGTGGCGGGACGGGGAGCGGACCTGGGTCGTTAGGGCGCTTTTTGACTCAAGGCGGACCTTGGGAGAGTCCGCTTTTCGGCATGAAGGGGGCGGGCTCACCTGGTGGCCCGAAAGCAGACACTTCTGGAGTCCGCTATGGGGGGCAAGCGGACTCTGTTCTGCAGGCCTCTGGCGGCCCGCTAAGTGCCCGGAAGAGAACTTCAGCCCGAGCCGCAAAGGTGACATTCGGCGGGCCGCACCAGATGCTGGCGTAGTTTCGACAATGTGCCGCTGCCGCTCCCTCCGTCCAACCTGGCGAAGGGAGCGTGGAGGGCTAGCGGGACTGACGGAGGCGTTCGGCGGCGGCGCGATAGCGTTCGTAGTGGTCACCTTCGTCGGACGCGATCTGGCGGAACATCGCGGCTGCGCGGAGGTCGCCTACGGCTTCGGCTTGGTCCGCAAAGCCGATATACATTGTGACGTTCTCGTATTGCTCGCCTGCCATCGCATCCACAAGGTTGGCGTCATTGGTGCCGTCCAGCTTGAGGGCGTCGGCCTCGCGGGCGAAATGTTCGTTGGCCTCTACGTTGGCGGAGCTTTCGAACAACTGGGCCAGTTCGTCGTTGCCGCTCTCGCGCGCGACCTCGGCGAAGCGGAGATACTTCAGGTTGGCAAAGGCCTCGCCATGCATGGCGGCTTCCAGATTGGCCCGCGTCTGCGGATTCAAATCCTCGGCGGATGCTGCCCCGGCCGCTAGGGCCATCGCGGCTACGGCGGTGGTCAGAAGAATCTTGAGGGTCATGATAAGTCTCCGGTGGCTGTGGTGCGCCCGATGCGCCGTTGCTGTCTCGGCCTAAAGCCTGACCGGAGCCTGACGAGAGAAAATCGCCCGACACTCGAAGACTGATCCGGAATTCTGCCGGGCCGTCAGGTGGCGGTCAGCTTCGGAACCCAGTTTGGCGTCACCGGGCGATGTCGTCCGGCGACCCAACCATCCTCTCGAGGCTCCCCGTGAAAAAGTTCCTGATCCCTTCGGCCTTCGCCCTAACCCTCGCTGCAGCCGCAGGCGTGGCCATGACCGGCTTTGCGACCTCGGCTTCAGCCGGTCCGGTCTGCACCACCGCGCCCCGTGCCCAGTGGCTGACCGAGGCACAGATGCGAGCTCGTATCACCCAGCTGGGCTATACCAATATCCGCGTCTTTCAGGTCAGCGGCAGCTGCTATGAGATCTATGCCCGCGCCGCCAATGGCCATCGCGCCGAGGTCTATTTCAACCCGGTGACCGGCGCCGTGGTCCAGAACAACGAGGACTGAGCGCGGTGACCAAGGCAACCGTGGCTTTCGGGGGTGGAACAGTCGTCCCCCCTGCGGGGACACCCGGGCGCACCAAGGTTTGGGATCCGGTCGTTCGACTGTTTCACTGGACCCTTGTTCTGGGCATCGTCGCAAATCTGACCGTTTTCCGTGAGCTAAAGGCGGTTCACCGATACGTCGGCTATGTGATCGTCGCGGCGATCGCCATCCGGCTGGTATGGGGCTTCATTGGACCGCAGCATGCGCGCTTCTCGGACTTCGTCGCCGGACCCCGTCGTCTCTCCGGCTACCTTAAAGCGATGATCCAGCGAAGGGAGCCGCGCTACATCGGCCATAATCCGGCGGGCGGCCTGATGATGATCGCGCTGATCCTGCTGTCTCTCTTCTGCGGCGTGACCGGCTGGATGATGGGCCTTGATGCCTTCTGGGGTGCACCCTGGCTTGAGGCCACCCACGAGACCGGGGCCAACGCAATCATGGCTCTTGCGATCATCCATGTTCTCGCGGCGTTGGTGGAAAGCTGGCGTCACCGCGAAAATCTGGTCATGTCCATGGTGACCGGCTGGAAACGCGTCGCCAGCGGAACGGATGTCGATCATGCGTCTCCTCCTCGTTGAAGACACGGTCAGGCTGGGAGAACTCCTCAGCGAAGGGCTCGCCCGCGACGGCTTCGTCGTCGACTGGCGTCAGAACATCGAGGGTGCGGCGGAGGCGGTCGCCAGCGCGACCTACGATCTGATCCTCCTCGACCTCGGTCTTCCGGATGGCGACGGGCTCGACTGGGTTCGGACCCTGCGACGCGCGACCGACCTGACGCCCATTCTGGTGCTGACTGCGCGCGGCGGGCTGGACGATCGGGTTACCGGGCTGGACGCCGGCGCAGACGACTACCTGGTCAAGCCGTTCGAGGCTTCGGAGCTTTCGGCGCGGTGTCGCGCGATTCTGCGGCGGCCCGGAGAGCGGATGACGCCGGTGCTTCACATCGGTGCCCTCGCCTTCAACGTCGCGTCGCGCCAGGCCGCGCACGGTGACCTGCCGATCGAACTGTCCCGCCGTGAAGGCGACCTTCTGGAGACCCTGATGCGCCGCGCGGGTTCGGTGGTGACGCGAGGGTCACTGGAAGAGTCGCTCTATGCGTTCAATGAGCCGGTCACGCCCAACGCGGTCGAGGTGGCCGTTTCCAGACTGCGTCGCAAGCTCGACGATGCGGGCTGCACGGGGATGCTCCACACGGTTCGAGGCCTCGGCTATCTGATGCGGGACGCCGTCGTTTGACCCGCACGCCGTCCATCTTTCAGCGCCTGATGCTCGGGTTCGCCTTGATGAGCGTCGTCGGCGGCTTCGTCCTGCTTCTGTTCGTCGGGGTCGAATACGGTCTGTCGTCCCGCGCGAGACGCGACGAGATCCAGTTCGCGGGGATCGCCAACGAGGTCGCCGACCATGTCGTGGTGCCCCTGCTGGTGCTGATCGTGCCGATGACCCTGGCCGCGCTCTGGGTCATCCGCTCGTCCCTGCGGCCGTTGAGCGTTGCCGGTGCGCGGATCGAGGCCGCCCAGGCCGCCGACAAGGGGTTTCGCGTCGACGTCCATGACTTCCCGGCCGAGGCGACGGGCTTCGCGGATGCCGTCAACGGGATGCTCGCGCGTCTCGACGAGGCCGCAACACGGCAGGAGGCCTTCGCCGCCGACGTCGCCCATGAACTGCGAACGCCGCTGGCCGTCCTCGCGCTGGAGTTGGACCGGCTGGATTCGCCCGAAGGCCAGAGGCTGAAGCGGGATGTCTCGGCGATGTCGCGGCTGGTCGATCAGCTCCTGGTGCTCGCGCAGCTGGACGCGCAGGCGGCGGCTCCCGCGTCCGCGACGCCCGTGGATCTGGCGGACATCGCCACCGAAATCGTCTCGCAATATGCCCCCCTCGCTGTCGCGGAAGATAAGTCTGTGGCGCTGGAGCTTTATAATGGCGGCCCGGTGGACGGCCGCCGCGAAGCCATCGCTGCCGCGCTGAGAAATCTGGTCGAGAATGGCCTGCGGGTTACGCCATCAGGCGGAACGGTGACGGTGACGGCCGGACCCGGCACCCGTCTTTCGGTGGTCGACGGCGGTGGCGGACTGACATCGGAACGCCTTGCTGACCTCAGCCAACGGTATCGCCGAGGGAACCATGCCAGCGCGCGCGGAGCGGGTCTGGGATTGGCCATCGTCTCGCGGATTATGGCGGCGCATGGTGGGCGGATCGAGACCCGGCCGGACCGATCCGAACTGATCCTCACCTTCGCCCCTTCCACCGGGACCCTATTATGAGCCGGCTTGAACGACACCCCGAACGCCATCTGGTCGCCCGGATCGGCTGGCTGCGCGCCGCCGTGCTGGGAGCCAACGATGGGCTGGTGTCGACCGCCAGTCTGATCGTCGGTGTGGCCGCAGCCCAGACCAGCAAGACCGGGATTCTCGTCGCGGGCGTCGCGGGCCTGGTCGCCGGCGCCATGTCGATGGCGGCGGGCGAATACGTCTCGGTCAGCTCACAGGCCGATACCGAAGCCGCCGATTTGTCGCGCGAGCGTGCCGAGCTTGAGGCTGACCCCGAGGCCGAAACGCGCGAGCTGGCCGCCATCTACCGCAACCGGGGCGTCGATGCGGCGGTGTCGCTGGAAGTCGCGCGCCAGTTGATGGTCCACGATGCCTTGGGCGCGCATGCGCGGGATGAACTTGGACTGTCAGAGCATACTGCCGCGCGCCCGATCCAGGCGGCGCTGACCTCGGCCGCGACCTTCTCGGTAGGAGCCGTCCTGCCTCTAGCTGTGGTGGTCGTCGCGCCCGGATCGCTGCTCGTGCCGCTGGTGTCGGGGTCCGCCTTGGTGGGCCTGGCGCTGCTAGGCGGCATCGGCGCCAGGGTCGGCGGTGCCGGCATCGTCAAGGCCGTCCTGCGCGTCACCTTCTGGGGGGCATTCGCCATGGGGCTGACCGCCGGGATAGGCCACCTGTTCGGCACCGTGATCTAACCCTGGAGCGCTCAGGCGGCAGGGTTAGTCCTCGTCGGCTTCCCCGGCCTCGTCGACTTCGCCGGCCTCCCCGTGCGCGCCGGGGACGAAGGCCAGCGGATCGATGCGGGTCGCGGCATAGGCGGATCCCGCCACGACGAGGACAGCGAGGGGAACGGCAAGGCGCGCTGGCGGAGCGGCGTCCTGGGCATTGCGAAAGTGGGTTGTCTTCTTGCGGCCGGTGATCATGGCGCCGATCAGATTGTCCCGTGTCAGGAACGACATCGCCACGACCGCGACCACGTGCAGGGCGATCATCGTCAGAAGGATGTAGGCGATTACTTCATGCCCGCCCTCTCCGCCGGTTATCCCGGTGAAGGTCGTCGCGGCGACCAGAGCCAGAAGCATAATCACGGCGATCCCGCCCAGCGGGTTGTGGCCCAGCGAAGCATGGACCCGCCCCGCGAACAGTCCTTTCACATGGCCCACCATCCGCGACGGACGGATCAGGTTGACGAACCGGGCATGTTCGCCGCCCACAAAGCCCCAGACCAGCCGGAAAGCGATCAGGATCGCCGCCACCCACCCCGCCGGAACATGCCAGGGCGACAGGGCGCTGCCCTCTTCCGACGACAGGAAGGCTGCCGCGATCGAGGCCACCAGAAGCCAGTGGAAGAGGCGGACGCCCCAGTCCCAGGTCTTGACGGTTCTGATCGCCTGAGGAGCCGTGCTGGTCATGGAAACCTCCGTTTGATGGGAGAGTGATCCGGGAACCTGACAACAGCCTGACATCGAACGGCTCGCCCGGTGGTTCAGGTCAAGACCTGCTTGCTGGCAGTGGGGACCGGGAGTGAGATATTCTGGAAGCGCCCGAGTGCGTCTTCGACGACTCTATCGCGGACGAAATGCCGAAAGCGGGCGTTCAAAACAGCCGTTTTGACTCAGAAATCACCGTTCGGATGTAGCGACGCTACTGTCCGCTTCGGGTCAGGAGCGGTCAGAGGCATCGGACCGAAAAGCGGACGTTCCCAGGCTCAGACGGCATGGCTGAAGGTCGTGTCTCCGGCACTCAGTGAATGACCAGTTCTGGCGCATATGAGCCGCGAGCCGAGCCCGGCATGCCATAGGTGCCTAGGGAGCGAGGAGTTTCAGAGGATCCACACCTAACGCAATCGCGATGCGTTCCACCACTTTGAGGGTTGGGTTACGGCGACCGCGTTCCAGTTCCCCAACGTAGCTGTACGACAGCCCAACATCGTGAGCGAAAGCTTCCAGGGTGATCCCGGCGGCCTGCCGTCGCTCACGCACATTCCGTCCGAAATCTGCCGCTAGACCCATCCCGGCTAACACAGCCAGATCGGCAATTTGGGCCAGTTACTATAGTAACTTCGCTCGCGAACGTGGTGTGGGAAGGGAAGACACCGCACATGTGCGATGTGCCCGATAGCCTTATTGGGCCTCCAATGGCCGCAGAAGCAGATGCGGCTCCACCGCCAAGCTAACCGCGAGTCTTTCGATGACTGCCAAGGTTGGGTTTCTCAGCCCTCGCTCGATCTCGCCGAGGTAACTGTAAGACAGGCCAGCGTCCTCGGCCAATGCTTCGATCGTGATCTCTCGCCCGAGCCGAGCTCGCCGAACGTTCTGACCAAATTGAGCCCGCAACTCCATCGCCATAGGCGCACGGATTTGAGCGCATCGGGCCAGTCACTATAGTAACCATTCTGGCTGTCCGCTAGATTCTCGAACGGCCAGTTGAAGTGACTCGCCGATACGCTGTTAGGCGGAGACATCCGTGTCCCACGGCTCTGATCGACTAGGTGATCCCGGACGGGGGGGCATATCGGCCTTATACGATCGTTACGCCGCTTGGCTGAAGGCTCGGCTGGTAAGGCGATACGGCGTTCAGGATGCGGAGGATTTGTTTCAGGAAACTTGGTTGCGGGTCGGCCCGTATCAAGCCGCTCAGGCCGTTCGGCATCCCAAAGCGCTCTTGCTGCGCATCGCTTCAAATCTGGCGGCGGACCTTTATGCCGGACGAGATCGTCGGGCTCGTTGCGCCCGAGAAGTTGGTCAACTGGACGGGTGGGGCTTTGAAATGCCTGCTCAGACCGATGACGTGCTGGCGAAGCAGCTTGTTCTCAGCTTGCCTGTGCCCCTACGCGATGTCTTTGTGCTATCCCGGTTCGGCGGTCTGACGAACACTCAGATCGGAGAGCAGCTCGGGATTTCTCCCAAAACCGTTGAGTGGCGCATGACCAAGGCCCTGGCTCACTGCGCAGCCCAGCTTCGGCGCTAGAGATGGGGCGCATCATGACCAGCCCGACGGTCCGGGTTGAAACCACGGAGACGGAGGCGGCCGCCTGGCACGCCCGTCTGGGCGCGCGTAACGTAAGCACTGGCACGATCGAGGAATTCTTCGCCTGGCGCGCGGTGCCGGCGAACGCTGAGGCGTATCGACGTGTCGAGAAGGTCTGGGCCGATACGGGCAAACTGGCGGACGATCCTGCCATCATGGAAGCCCTCGAGGCTGCGATGTCGCGCAAGGCCGGCACGGGTCGGTCCCGCGCTGTCCCGCGCGGCCTTTTGGGACTGGCTGCGGTCGGCGCGGCGGCGGCGCTGGCGATCGGCGGATGGTCCTGGATGCAGAGCAGGACCGTTTTCGTCACGGCCGTGGGCGAACAGCGCGTGGTGCAGTTGGCGGACGGTTCGTCGATCCGGCTGGATACGGCCTCGCGGGTCAGGGTTCGGTTCGCGGGTGATCAACGCCTTGTGGATCTGGAGCATGGACAGGCGCTATTTACCGTGGCGCACGACCGGACGAGGCCGTTCGTCGTCCAGGCGGGCGGGACGCAAGTAACGGCGGTCGGTACGGTCTTCGATGTTCGCCGCGACGGTGCCGCCGTCAGCGTGACCCTGGTGTCCGGCGTGGTCGATGTGGCGCCGGCGGGGGAGGGCAGGGCAGTGCAGCGGTTGGCGGCCGGCCAGCATGCCCGCGTAAGCGCTGGAGAGGTCGCCCTCCGTTCTGTCGATGTGCGGGCCGAGACCAGCTGGACGGACGGGCGGATCGTCTTCCGCGATACGCCGCTGCGTCTGGCCGTGGCCGAAGTGAACCGGTATCTGACGGCAAAGATCGAACTGGACGCCACTTCGCTGGACGCGGTCCCGGTCAACGGGGTGTTCAAAGCGGGGGACCGGGACGCCTTCGTCTCCACGGCCTCGCAGGTGTTCGAACTTGAAGTCTCTCCGGGGCCGGATGGAGCCGTCCGCCTCTCGGAGCGAAAAAATAATTGAGAAACCTCTCCGGGGTTACCCGGGGTCTGAACCGTCTCTTCTCTGACGCCATGTGGCGGGGAGGGGAGCCAAGAATATGAGTCGCTCGAGTCTTTTGTCCTGCAGTGCGCTGGTCGCCTGCGTTCTCGCCGTCGGGACGACGGCCTGCGCCCAGGAGGCGCGCGAGTTCAACATCCCGGCCGGGTCGCTGGGAGACGCGTTGAACCTGTTCGCGACCCAGTCGGACCAGCAGATATTTTTCACCGGGGATCTGGTCGCCGGCCTGCGGACGCCGGGGTTGAGGGGGCGGTATGCGCCGCAGGAGGCGTTGAACACCCTGCTACGAGGATCGGGACTGTCGTGGTCCCAGACGCGTCCGGGGGTCATTTTTCTGCGGCGAGGGGAGGGCGGTGCCCAGGCCGCGGAAGGCGCGGTCTTGCTCGACGAGGTGGTAGTCACAGGGACGCTGTTGAAATCCTCGGGCGATCTTGCCTCGCCGGTCGTGATGCTGGACCGCGACGCGTTGGATCGGCGGGGTTTCGGAACCGTCGCTGAGGCTCTGACGGACCTGCCCCAAAACTACGCCGGGTCGGCGACGCCTGTGGTTCAGCTGGCCGGATCTGATCGGGGAGGCTCGAATTCCGTCTATGCGACGGGGGTTAATCTCCGGGGGCTCGGACCTGCGTCGACCCTGGTGCTCGTCAACGGCCGCCGGTTGGCCGGAACGGGGTTCCGAGGCGAATTCGGGGATGTGTCCGCCCTGCCGTCGGCGGCGGTCGAGCGGGTTGACGTGCTGCTGGATGGAGCCTCGGCGCTCTATGGAGCCGACGCCGTCGCCGGGGTGGTCAATGTGATCATGCGCCCGTCGTTCGAGGGACAGGAAAGCCGGGTGCGGGTCGCCGCGGCGGAAGGCGGTGCCGAGGACGTCATGGCCTCGCATGTGGCGGGCCGGGCCTGGTCGTCGGGCTCCGCCTATATCTCCTACGAGTACCAGACGACCAATGCCCTGAACTCGCGCGATCGACCCTACACCGCCGACGGCGACCTGCGCCCGTTCGGCGGAACCGATCGCCGGGGGCTGTCCAGTTCACCAGGCAATATTCTCTCTTTTGACGCTGCGGCCGGAGCCTTTGTGTCGCGCTTCGCCATCCGTCCGAATGCAAGCGGCACCGCGCAGACGCCTGCGGATTTCATCGCGGGAAGCGCCAACCTTCAGTCTTCCATGCTGGGCGCGGACCTCGTCCCGGCCCTGGAACGACACAGCGTCTACGGCCGCGTGCGGCAATCCTTCGGCGAACGGTTCGAGACCACGGCCGACCTGCGCTACAGCCGACGGGCGTATGAGGTTGCGGGCGTGGCAAACGCGGGCGTTTTCACCGTGACCCAAGCCAATCCGTTCTTCGTCTCGCCCACGGGCGCAGCGTCGCACACCATCGGCTATTCCTTCCTCGGCGACCTCGGTCCGACACGCCAAGAAGGGACCTCGGAAAGCGTCGGCGCGACCCTGGGCGCGCGCTATGCGTTCGACGCCGACTGGTCCCTCGACGGTTATCTGGCGTTTGCACAGGAACGCGGTTTGGCCGGGGTCTACAATCGGGTGAACAGCCGCCTGTTGAACGAAGCGCTGGGCACGATCGCCGATGACCCGACGACATCGTTTCGCGCAAGCGTCGATGGCTACGCCAATCTTTTCGGAAGCGGGTCCGCGAACTCGCGCGCCGTTCTTGATTTCATCAGCGCCGGGTTCTCCGAGGCTCGCGACCGAAGTCGCGCGTCATCGGCCAATTTTCTAATCCAGGGCCCTTTGCTGACCTTGCCCGGCGGCTCGTTGCGGTTTGCTCTCGGTGCCCAGTTCCGCAAGGAGACGTTCGACACCGAGGTGACGTCGTTCCTTTCGACCGCCGCGCCCAGGTTCAGCCCCAGCCCCCAACGTGAAAGGTCCATCAGCGCCGTCTTCGCCGAAGCGCGTATCCCTTTGATCGGGCCGGATAACGCCAGACCCGGGGTACGCAGTCTGGAAGTCTCCCTGGCCGGCCGCTACGAGGAGTACGATGACTTCGGTTCGACGACCAATCCGAAGGTCGGGGTGGTCTGGTCACCGATCCAGAATCTGGGCCTTCGCGCCTCGTGGGGAACCTCCTTTCGAGCGGCGTCCCTGCCGCAGATCTATGATGCCGCCGGCGCATTCGGAACCTTCCTGACCCGCGCCGATGGCAGCTCCGCGCTGGCCCTCTTCCTGGTCGGCGGCAATGCTGACCTGGAGCCGGAGACCGCCGAGACGCTCACGCTTGGTTTCGACTATCGACCCCGAGGACGGCTCAATCTGAGCGCCAACTATTTCGACACAAGGTTTACAGACCGGATCGCCCAGCCCGTCGCCGAGAATCTCTTCGGCGTGCTCAGCGACGCGGCCTTGGCGCCGTTCGTGACCCTCGTGAACCCGGGGACGAACGCCGCCGACCTGGCGCTGGTCCAGAGCTATTCAAGCCTGCCGGGCTTTTCTCCTCTCTTTCCGGTCGCGTCTTATGCCGCCATCGTTGACGCGCGCTGGGTCAACACCGGCGACGTCAGGGTGAAAGGCTTTGACCTGTCCGGGGCTTACCCACTCCAGGTCGGCGACAGTCTGGTCACGTTCGATGCCTCCGCCTCCTATATTCTCGACTATGAGACCCGGCCCACGCCTGCAGCGGCGGTCCGACAGGTCGCGGGCCTGATTGGCTATCCGGTTCGCCTTCGAGCCCGCGTCGGTGCCGTGTGGTCGCGCGGTGACTTCAGCCTCGGCCTCCACGCAAACCACGTTGACGACTACGAGGATCGCGTCGGCACCACGATCGAACGCTGGAACACAGTCGACGCCCAGGCGAACTGGATTCCGTCGTCGAGCCGGCTTGAGGGTCTGCGTCTGACCCTCAGCGTTCAGAATCTGTTTGACGAGGATCCGCCCTTCCACGACGCGCCGTCCGGATACGGATTCGATCCGGGACAGGGCGGACTTCTCGGACGTGTCGTCTCGCTTCAACTCACCCGGCGCTGGTGAGGGCGAGCCATGTTCAGTTCCCTTCACCGCCTTGTCTGGGCGGTCATGGCGCTCGCGTGTCTGGCGTCGTCATCCTTCGCCCAGTCACGGCCCCTTGGGGTCGATGATGTTGTGACGCTCGAAGGATTCGGCCGAGCCTCCATCGCGCCGGACGGCGCATGGGCTGTCTACGAGAAGCGCGGTGCCTATGACACCACCCCGCGGTTCGACTTTGGAGGCCGCTCCACCTGGGCGATCACAGACCTCTGGCTTGCTGACCTGACGAGGCCCGCGGCTCCATCGGAGCGTCTGCTGCCGAACGAACCTGCAGGGCTGTTGCGCGGGGCCTGGTCGCCGTCCGGGACCCGAATGCTGGTCTACAGTTTTCGGGACGCCCGTCTGCAGATCGGGATCGTCACGCTCGCAGACAGGTCGGTTGAATGGACAGGTCTAACGCCGGAAATCCCGCTGGCCGGCGCGGCGGCGGAATGGATATCCGACGATGAGATCGCGCTGACTGTCCGGCCCGATGGGAGCCTTCCTGCCATCCTGCGGTACTACGGCGGGAGCCAGGCTCGGGCGACCCAAGCCTGGGAGCGCACCGCGCTCGGCCGAGAGGCATCCCGCACGGTCGTCGAGACCCAAGGCGGCGTGGCGACGGCGGAAACCCCGGACGCCGTCCAGGCTCTGATTGTTCTCGATCTTCGGACTGGCGGGCGCCGGACGCTGGCTGAGGGCCGAATTGCTGATTTCGCGGTGTCACCGGATGCGCGGCGGGTCGCCGTGATCCTGGGCGAAGAGCGCATGGCCATCCGGCCCGAGTCCATCGTTCAGGCGGAGGGTTCGACCCGCCAGCGGCTTGCGATCATCAATCTGGTTGACGACGCAGTCGCCAGGCCGATGGACGCGTTCGATGTCGCGCCCCACCTCCTGCGATGGTCTTCGGATTCCAGCAGCCTTCTCGTATGGGCGCGTCAGGACGGAACGGACTGGACTGACGGCAGGCTGATGCACGTCGATCAGGCCGGCGCAGCCATGGTCCCGCTCGACGGGCTGACGCCCGGCGGAAGCGCCGACATTCTGAGGGGCGTCCGGGCGGAGTGGCTGGGTGGGACCCCGGTTGTATATGCGCGCCCGAAGGACGGAGAGCGTTTTGACTGGTACGCGCTTGCGGCGGGTGGACGACCGGCCCCGATGACCGGCGAATTGACATCCGTTCCCTCCCAGATTGCCGCCGTCGCCGGGGATGCGATTTTTCTGATCGCCGATGGCGGTTTGTGGACTGTGGGGTCGAAGGGCCTTCAACGCGTGGGACCGCCGGATCTGCTGGTGCGGAAGGTTGAGATCAGCGATATCGAGAAGCCGTTTCGGCTCAAGGTGAATGACGCGCCGCGTCAGAATTGGGTCGCCATGCTCGGACCAGAAGGCGAAAGCCTCGTCCTGACAGGCGCGGGCGCGGTGCGACGGATCGGTCCCGGTGTTGGTGAGGGAGGCCGGGTGGTTGCTGTGTCCTCGGAAATGGCGCTGGTTCTGGACCGCGTCGAACTCGTCGAAACCCTGCGCCTCAGGACGCCCACGGGCGTTTCCGACCTGGATCGGGTGAACGCGGGGCTGGCCGACGTCACCCTCGTGAAGCCGGTGGCGGTGGATCATCTGGACGCGCGGGGCCGCCACACGCGGAGCTGGCTATTCCTGCCCCCGTTGAGCGGGTCCGAAACGATCAAGGGCCTCGTGGTCCAAGTCTATCCCGGGTCTGTGGATGCCGGCGACTGGTCCGGACCGCAGACACTCACCTATGGCCTTCGGGCGGTGGTGATGGCGGGCGCAGGGTATGCGGTGCTGACGCCGTCGATTCCGATAGGCGAGGAGGGGACGACCGCAGTCGACTTCCTTGTCCGAAGTGTCGATGCGGCGGTTGATGCGACCCTGGCCGCCCATCCCGAACTGCCGCGCAACCGCATCGCCATTCAAGGCCACAGCTTTGGGGGCTACACCGCCTTGGCCGTCGCCACGCGATCGGCGCGCTACCAGTCCTATATCGCCTCATCCGGAATGTCGGACTGGTTCGGCGAATGGGGGGAGTTCATCCCCGCGACCCGAGTGATGCCTGAGGACGGCTTCATGATGATGAACCAGCAAGGCTATGTGGAGGTTGGGCAGGGCGAGCTTGCCGAGCCGCCCTGGGCCAACCCGGGAGCCTATATCGAACACAGTCCCTATCTTGCGGCGGACCGGATCACCGCACCGGTCATGCTGATCACGGCGGACAGGGACTTCATCCCGATGTCGCAGTCCGAACGGATGTTCAGCGCCCTTTACCGACAAGGGGGAACGGCGCGGCTCGTCACATACTGGGGAGAGCACCACCACGTTCTCAGCCCGGCCAACCTGCGCGACCTCTACGGTCAGGTGTTCGACTGGCTGGATCGGACCCTGCCGGGGTCGCCGATCATCAGTCCGGAGGCTTCAGACGTCGTTCCCATGCCCGGACCCAGCCCTCAAACGCCGCAGCCACAATGATGGTGGAATAGGCACCGCGCCATATCAGGCTCTCGCGAGTCAGAAGCTGATCGGCGGCGCTGCGGTCGAGGACACCGAGCGCCGCCAGCCGCCCGTCCAGAAGCCAGGGCCGCAATACGGCGAGATTGTCCAGGATCATCATGGCGTAGATCCGCGTCATGTCGCCTTTCGACCGGCGCTCGATGATCGCCCTCGGCAGTCGATCCCTGAAGGCGTACCTCGCCAGCCCTCGGTCGCGACCACCGAAAGTCAGGAGCGGGGTCGGAATCGCGAGGCACGCCTCGATCACGGGCTGGGCGCACATCGGGTGCCGCACATCGACGGTTTCGGTAAGCATCGAGGGCCCGTGTCGCGATACGCTGTCCAGGACGCCCGCGATCTGAAGTGTCTTGGCGGGACCGAACCCGTCGCAGTCGGCGAGCCAGGGATGCGCTACGGGTTGTTGGTGCGGGACAAGAATGCCCTCGTCTCGCACCGGAAGGCGCTGGCCCTCTCGGCCGTGGCGACGGGCCTCGCGGATCATCGACCAGACAGAAATTTCGTTTTCCGCAGCCAGGCGCGGGACATCGGGCGCAAAGAGGGCGCGCCAGCCCCGCGCCAGCCAGAGATCGGTGAAGACGTCGCTGGTGGAGCTTTGCAGAAGGATCGAATCCCCACCCTTGCCGGACATCAACGCCGTCGCGCCGACGTCGTGCAGCCGGGCGGCCCAGTCCATGTCGTGAGGACGGTCGAGGGCATTGAGTCCGGGGCGAAGCCCTTGGGACGTGCGCTCTAGCCACGCTTCCGTCATGGCACCCGTGCGATGCGGCACGCATGTTGGGACGATCCCCAAGCCCTCGCCAAGCGCGGCAACATAGGCGCGTTCATCTGCTTCCGGTGTCGCGCCATAGGCGTTGAGCCAGAGGCTGACGTCGATAGAGGGGCTGCGTGTCAGGCTGGAAGCCACGAGGCTGGAGTCCAGTCCACCTGACACTTCCGCGGCAACGGGCCCTGAAACACTCGCCAGCCCCGCAACCGCTTCGTCTATGGCGGCGCGGATCGAAGCGGCAGCGTCCTCAAGCGAGGGCGGCGGGCCCAGGCTGCGATGCGCGACGTCGGCCGGGTGCCAGAGGGATCGGGCAGGAATGGACAAGGGGAGGGGCTGCACCGTTCCGGGGGCAACCGCGATGGGACCGTCCAGAAGCAGGGGGCCCGATGAGAGGAAGGGGTCCAGCAGAGCCTGCGATAGCCTGTCGACATTGATGCGCCAGGGCGGCTGGAGCTTCTCCACCAGCCAGTCCGGTGCATCCGAGGCGACGATCGTCAGGCCTTCGTGCGCCCAGGCGACGCATTCGAGCGCGCCGGAGGGATCCCGTAGGACCGACGCCAGTTGGGATTGGGCACCGAAGCGCACCCCGACGTACCGGCCCCAGAAGCGGGCGAACAGCTTGCGTTCATAGTCGTCTGGATCGTCTGCCCGGGTGGGGAGGACGGGTTGCCGCCGGTTGAACACGTCGCCGACCAGGGTCCATGGGCCGACCGCCAGGGTTCTCGGCGCATTTGGCCCTTTGACCCCAAGCCACGCGCGACCGTTGAGATCGGACACCACGAGGCCCTTGGACCGTGCGAGCTGTGCGAGTTCAGCGGAAAGGATTTTCGCCTCGGGATCGTCCGGACGTCGGACCACGATGAGATAGTCGCCCACCGTCAGGCGACCATTATTGGCGTGTACCGATCCACGCGTTCGAGGGTGTCAGCGATGACGAGGTCGCCGATCTGCAGCCAGCAGTGTGCAGCGAACGGCCAGGTCCGCACCCCGAAGATCCAGTCGGTGTGGATGCCTTTGCCGGCCAGGACGCGTCTGAGCTGGAAGGCTCTCTGCAGGCATTCCCCTTCGAAAGGGACCCAAGGGAGCGCACCTCGAAAGGCAGCGACGGACCTGTCCAGACGAGCGTCGCCAACGGGTCCGCGCCGGGCAGAGGACGGAGCCGAAGTTTCGATGATCTGACGAAGCGTTCTATCCCGGAAGGCCATCGTCGCAGTGGCGAGCGCAAATCCGGTGTGGAAAAGGGTCCATTTGGGAGGGGACGACGCTGGCACCAACTCCCGTTGAGCCGCCTCTGGTGTGCGTCGTGGCGGCCCAGGGCGTTCACCAACGGCGATGCCGGCGGACAGCAGTTCAGTTGCAGCGGCCCTGTCGGGCACCACGACGGAACCGCTCTTGTCGACCACAATCCATTCCGCCGCATCCAGAAGGCAGTGGTACTGGTCGGCGTTCACATCCAGCATCACGATGTCTTCACGAACCTGCGCCAGGAACACGCCGTCAGCGCACCAGAGTTGAACCGTCATTTGTCTGTCCACCGCGCGTTGCGGACGATCGCCGTCGGCGACCGTCCGCTTTCGCTCAGGCCGGCTTGCGGCTGTCGAAGACGTTGATCTCCATATACTGGCCGCCCGTCAGGTCACGGGTCAGGGCCCTGGCGCTGCCGAGGGTGACGAGGCGCAGTTTGGGGGTGGGGGTTGTCATCACAGTCTCCTTGGGTTGGTCGCCACGGATGTGGCCTAAGGAGTGAGCGCGCGGCTCGACCGTCTGAAAAGCTATATCTGGAGTATATTGAGGGGTCAGCGTCCCGGTTTGGGGCGTTTGGAGAGCAACTCGGCCGCGCCCGTCTGTAACCAGGCCTGGGCCTGCTCGCTCGTCTCGTCGCCGTCCAGCAGGGTGTCGAACATGCCGGTGATCGCGGTGATCAGGGTGCGGGCGTCCAGGTCCATGAGACGATCCTGGATGGCCTGGTCGAACCGCTGGATCGCCACGGTGAGGATGGTCGCCATCTTGTTGTCGGCGCAGCGCCGGGCCAGCTCGGACGACCCGATCACGACCGAGAGAATGAGGGCATAGGGATCGCTGTTGGTCGCCGCGGCGAACCGGTGGATATGGTCGAGGTTCAGGCGGGTGGTGCCCGACTCGAAGCGTTCATAGGTTCTGAGCGCCATGTTCATGGCGCTGGCGACCTCGGCCGTGGTCATGCCGCGATGTTTGCGGACCGCCTTGACCGCCGCGGAAAGCAACTCGCCGTCGCGGGGCAGTTCAGGCGGCACTCCACTCATCGGCGAAACCTCTCAAACACGGGATGGTGCGACGGGACGCTTCAGTGGGCAACGCTCATCCTTTCGTTTCCGTACACAACCGGTGCTCCTCCGCCACAAAGCGGCGGATGAACCGACGGCGCACGGCGGATATCTCGACGTTTTATGGCGTTTTTGGCCATTCGGGGTTGCAACTCATTGGCGAGCCGGTCGATCCGCGCCAGAAACCCTGGCTCCCTCCCTGGAGACGACCGTGACCCGAAAGCGTGATCCCTTCCTCCTTGCCCTGGAGAGCATTCGCCATCTGTCCGAGCAGGGGGCCTATGCGCCCGGGACGCCGATCGTGATCATCGAGGAGGCCCGGCGCCTGCGGCTGTCGACCACGCCGGTGCGCGAAGCTCTCGCCTGGCTGTGCGGCGAGGGCTTGATCGAACGGGCGCCCTTCGGCGGCTATCTGGCCTCGCGGATCGACGCGGCCCTGGTTCGGGACAGGTTCGCCTTCCGGCTCCATTGCCTGACGACAAGTCTGAACCTGGCCGAGGCCGTGCAGGACCGTGATGAACCCGTTCCGTCGTCCGCCGCACCGGAAAAGCGGCTGGCCGAACGTCTCGACCGCATCGTCCGGGGCGCGGGCAACCAGGTCCTCGCCGAAGCCTTTGAGCGGGTGGGCCGCCAGCTCCTGCCGCTGGCCCAGGCGGAACAGCGGATCCTGCATGATCGTGAAGCCGAGGCCGTCTCGATCCTTCAACTGGCCGACTCCGGCACGATCCCGGCGCTCCGGCAGGCCCTGGTCGCCTATCACCAGCGCCGGATGGACGCCGCGCCGCTGCTGGTCCTCGACGTCTCCGGAGAGCGGCGGGATCCTCCCGGTGAGGCGGTCTAGGTGCCGGTGCGGCTGGCATGCCTCGGTCTGGGCCTGCTGCTGGGATTGCAGGCGGCGACGCAATTGTTCGCCTGGACCTATCACTGGGCCCCGGCGCTTGGCCCGGCGATGCGGGTTCATCCTGACCTGGCGCTCTATCCGCCCTGGGCGATCCTGGCCTGGCGCGGGGAGTTCGGCGACGAGGCCCGGACAGCGGTCTCACGCAGCGCGCCGCTGATCCTGTTGGGTGCGGCGAGCGGCCTGGGCTTGGGATCGATTGTCAGCGGAGATCGAACGGCGCGTCGGATCCGGGGATGGGGCGGCTGGGCCGAGGCTCGCCGCGCGGGCCTGCTCAGTCCGGCCGGCGCGGTCCTGGGCGTATTCAGGGGGCGGCTGCTGGCGACGGCCGATCTTCGGCCGACGCTGGTGACCGGCGGGACCCGCAGCGGCAAGGGGCGGGGCCATGTGACCCCGACCCTGTTGTCGTGGACCCCGAGCGTCCTGGTGCATGATCCAAAGCGCGAACTGTGGCGGATCACAGCCGGCTGGCGTTCGCGGTTCTCGCATACCTTCTATTTCGCGCCGCGGGATCCGGCGTCCGCGCGCTGGAATCCGCTGGCGGAGATCCAGCCGGGACCGGGCGAACTGGCGCAGGTCCAGCGTCTGGTGGCCATACTGTCCGATCCCGGGGGCGCACGGGACGACGAGGCGATCTGGGACAAGGCCGCTTCAGAAATCCTCGAAGCCGTGATCCTGCATGTCCTCTACACAGCCCAGGACGCTGACAAGACCCTGCTCAAGGTGCGGGAGCTTCTGGCCGATCTCGACGATGCGGCCGACGGGATGATGAAGACCCTGCACCGGCCGGGCGCGGACGGGAAATCCGAAACCCATCCGTTCATCCGGACGGCGGTGAAGGGCTATGCCGCCATGCACGACCGGTTCCGGACCTCGGTGCAGGGGACGGCGCGGTCCTATCTGAAATGGCTGGCCGGCGAGGACGTCGAACGGGCGCTGTCGGCGTCCGACTTCGCCATGGGCGATCTGATGTGTGCCGAAGCACCGGTGTCGCTCTATGTCCAGGTGGCCCCGGCGGACGCCGCCGCGCTGCGGCCGCTCGTGCGGCTGATGTTCTATTCCGCGGCCCAGGCCCTGACGGCGGAGGAGACGAGGGACGCGACGGGTCGGGCGAAGCGTCACAAGCTTCTGATGGTCATGGACGAGTTTCCGCTCCTGGGGCGGCTGGCCTTCTTCGAGAAGTCGCTGCGCCTGATGAGCGGCTACGGGGTCAAGGCGATGTTCGTGGCCCAGTCGCTCAACGACATCGTCGAGACCTATGGTCAGCACAACACCATCCTCGACAACTGCGCGGTCTATACGGCCTTCTCGGCGCTCGATCCGCTGACCCAGGACAAGGTCTCGAAGCTGACGGGGTCGGTGACCGAAACCCGTATCAGCCGGAGCGGGCCCGCAGGTCTGGGGACGGGCCGCAGTTCCGTATCGCGCGCGGAGATCGAACGCCCCCTGCTGGAGCCGGGCGAGATCCGCGCGCTGCCGGACGACCAGCAGCTGGTGTTCGTTGCGGGGCATCGTCCGCTTCGAACCGAAAAGCTCCTCTATGACCGACGCGAACCGTTCCGGAGCCGTGCGGGGGAAACCCCGCCCGATCAGGGCCGGAAACTCGACGTCCCGCCCCGCGCCCCTCATCCGTGGGCGGGGCGTCGCAGCCTCGGCGAGGACGCTGAGGCCAGCCTGCCTCTGTTCAAGGAGGTGGTGGCGGCCATGGACGACAAGAAGGTCGCGGCCAGGGCGGCCGATATCTACGGGCGGGTGGCGCAGGAGATGGCCGCACAACAGGCGGTCCTCGATCAATTGCAAGGACACGGCGATGACAAGGACTAATCCCCAGACCGCCCGCGTGCAGGTCTATCTCACTGATCCCAAGCTTGCGACGGCGCTTAATCGCGAGGCGCGGGCCGGCCGGATGCCGCTCAGCCAGGCCGCCGGGCGGGCGATCTCGCGGGGCCTGCAGAAATCGCCCCAAGCTGATCCCGAGGATCGGCTGCTGCAGCTCGAACGCTCGCTGAGGGACCACATGCGGTCGACGGCGCGGGACATGCAGATCGTCCAGGAGCTTTTGATCGAGGTGGCGCGGGCCTTCTTCCTGCGGCTGCCGGACGCCGTGGTCGATCAGGACCCGACGGTCCAGGCGGCCGTGGACCGGCGGATCGAACGGCTGCTTGACGCCACGGCCGCACGGATCGTCGCGGGGCGAACCGCGACCGATACGGTCGCCGGCGAACCCCGCTCCTTTGACCCTCAGCCCTGATGGCGGTCCATCCGATCGTCGCGGAACGCAAGCTGGAGGCGCTACGGCACGCGCTCGGACCGACGGTTCTCGCTGCCCTGGAAGAGCCCGCCGTGGTGGAGATACTCGCCAACCCGGACGGACGGCTGGTCCTCGACCGGAGCGGGGAGGGCCGTCGCGACACCGGCCAGACCCTGTCGCCGGAGGCGCGCGAGCGCGCCATCAAGCTGATCGCCGACTATGTCGGCGAGAGCGTAACCCGGGATGATCCCCGGCTGGCGGGCGTCCTGCCGGGGACGGGAGAACGGTTCCAGGGGCTGCTGCCGCCGATCGTCGCCGCGCCGGCGTTTTCTATCCGCAAGCGGCCGGCCGTGATCTGGAGCCTGTCGGACTATGTCGCCGAAGGCGTGATGACGCAGGCCCAGGCGGACGCGCTGCGACAGGCGGCGGCCGAACGCCGCAACATCCTCATCTCCGGCGGGACCGGGTCCGGCAAGACCACCCTGGCCAATGCGGTTCTGGCCGAACCCGCCTTCGCCGGGGACCGGGTCTTCCTGATCGAGGATACGCCGGAACTGCAGTGCTCGGCCTGGGACGTGCTGGCGGTGCTGACCCGGCGCGCGCCGGTCGTCATCGGCGTGGTCGATCTGGTGAGGGATGCGCTGCGGATGCGTCCGGACCGGATCGTCGTTGGCGAAATGCGCGACGGGGCTGCCGCGCTTGAGACCTTGAAGAGCTGGAACACCGGACATCCCGGTGGTCTGTCGACGATCCACGCCAACTCCGCCGAAGACGTGCTGCGTCGCGTCGAGGATCTGATCATCGAAGTGGTCGCCCGGCCGCCCCGGCGCGCGATCGCCCAGGCGGTCGACCGGATCGTCCATATCCGGCGCACGGTCGAGGGCCGACGGGTGGAGGCCGTGCTCGCCGTCGAAGGGCTTGAGGCGGATCGTTACCTGCTGACGCCGCTCGCGTGAGGACAGAGCGCGCCGGCGCTATGCGGCTTCCTGGTGGATCGCTGACATCGCGATGCCTGGAGAAGCGCTTCGCCGCCGCGGCCTGTTGATGTGGGCTCGGCCGGCGGCGCGGCCATGCGCAGGTCCGGTCAGTCCGGTCAGGAAGGCGATGTCCGGGCGCGGTCGTTCCGGTTACGGCGCCGCTTTACGACGGCCAGACGGCGCGCAGCCCTTCCACCAGCAGGTCCCGCCGGCCGGGCGCGAGCTGGTCCAGATTCCGTTGCTTCCAGCGGACCGCCGGCAGATCGGCGATGCCCGGCAGGCCTATGAGGGACCAATCCGGTTCGCCGCTTTTGAAGCCGATCAGGAACTCGCGATGCGCGGTCGGCATATCATCGACGATGATGGTGATGAGGGCTTCGCGCGCGGCGATCAGTTCGTCGAGGCTGACCGGCTCCAGCGTCATGCCGACGAAGCCTCGCTGAAACTCCCCGGCGATATCCTTGCGGCGCGGGCGCAGCACTTCGGCCATCGGGCGAGGGTGGCTGATCAGATAGGCGATGAAGGCCTGCCGCAGTTGATCGTCCACGCCTTCATTGGCCAGGAGGTCGCGCACGTCGAACAGATCGCGCGGGTGCTGGCGGTCCAGGGCGGCGGTGATCTTTCCGGCATAGAGGTCGGGGAGCGAGACCATCCGGGCTTCGGCGAAGCCGAACCGGTCCTCCACAGCCGGCGCGACGTCCCGCAGTTCTGCGGCGAACACCGTGCCGCGCAATACGGGCGTGACCTCGATCTTGATCTGGACTCCGTCCGCGGCGACGAGAAGTTTGTCGATCGTGCCTTCGGGCCGCGCCTGGCCAGGCGTCACCGCCACACCGGGCAGTCTGGCGACCATGACGGCCGCGATCCGCCTCAGGCCGGCGTCGATCGCGGCCAGGGACTCGGCCCGTTCGTGGACGGGCAGATAGGTCAGATCGATATCGACCGAAAGGCGCGGGAGATTGCGGACGAACAGATTGATGGCCGTGCCGCCCTTCAGGGCGAATTCGGTCTCGGCCAGAACGAACGGCAGAGTGCGGATCAACAGCCGGACCTGGCGCTCGTAGAGATCACCGAACGGCATTGAAATCCTCCGGCACGGTGATGCGGTAGGTCGGGTCAAGCCGGCCCCCCTTGGCCAGCATGCGGTTGCCGCTGCCGAGGTTGATCGAGGTTCGGTCCAGCCGCTTCAGCCACCCGTGGCCGTGTCGATCGGCGAAGAAGAAGAACAGGCGTTTGACCTTGATGCTCCGGCAGTCGTCGAGGAGCAGTTGCAGGCGACGCGGGCTGAGATTGGCCAGGCCCTCTACCAGGGCGTCGACCTGATCGAACGTCTCGCGGTCGGGGAGTTCGTCGAGCAGTTCAAGCAGGGCGCGTTCGGGCGTCGAGACGAGCATCGGCCATTTCCAGTGCCCTATGGGCATTTCGGCCACGCCTGCCTCGCCCCAGGCAAAGGGATCCGCCGGCCCGGAAGGCTCCTGACCCCGGAGTCCGAACCAGGCGGCGTGGCCAAACAGCCTGGCCGGATTGTGATAAAGGAAGGCGACGCCGAGCTTGAGGTCGTTCAGCCAGGTCGGCGGCCGGGTCAGGCCGTACAGATGAACCTCCTGGACCTCACGGCTCAAATAGTGGCCGAACCCCTGGAGTTCGAGCGCGGTGCGGCCGCCGACGACAAGTTGGTGGTCGAGCAGCGTTTGCAGCGACAGGACGACAAGTTGCCAGTCAAGCGTGCCGCGCGGGCGGCGATAGACGCGGCGGGCGGGTTGCTCGAGCCAGCCGGCGGCGACGTATTTGGCGCGGAGCGAATTGTAGTAGCCGTGCTCGTTGAGCCAGGCGGAGTCCACCACCAGACCCTCCGGCAACAGCCTCTCCAGCTTGTTTAGCTTACCTGACATTTGAGCACTTATGGTGCTCAAAGTGAAGAAATGTCAAATGTTGGATCATCCGGACGCTCTGTTTGAGCACCCGCAGTGATCAAACTCTCGTACTATCAAACGGCTAATCATGGACTCCTGGCCGGGTCCGGGGAGAAGGGCGAAGGCGAAAGCCCGGTCGTTCTGGTGCAAGGCGGGCATCGCCACCAGCAGCCTGCGGCTGCCCACCCCGCGAGTGACCGAGAGCGCTGCGTCACGAGGAGACCGACCGCCAGTCGTCGCAACTCATCCGGCGAGTTGGGAATGGGTCGTCGGGACCGACGTCGTCCAAGTTGTTTTCAGAGTTGATGCAAGTCGTCAACAAGTCGTCGGCAAGTCACTGAATTTACTTACATAAAATGATTGACAGTGCACGGGATTCTTTGCTTGCAATGAGTCGCCGCGCGGTGACCTGCGCTGAAATAAAGGAAGTAAATCATGCAACGGAGACTGGGGCGCCGCCTGTTCGGCGCAGCGATGACGTGTGGCCTGATGCTGGCCGGACCGGCCCTCGCCGGAGGCTCGGGCATGCCCTGGGAAGGGCCGCTGCAGCAGGTGGTGCAGTCGATCACGGGACCGGTCGTTCAGGCCGCCGCGGTCGTGGCCGTGGTCGTCTTTGGAGCCGGCATCGCCATGAGCGAGAACGGCTCGTCGATGCGCCGGGGTCTGGGCATCATGTTCGGACTGTCCATCGCCTTCGCCGCCTCGACCTTCTTCCTGGACTTCTTCGGCTTCGCCGGCGGCGTTGAGATCGGGTGATGGACCCGCGGCCGGACGGATGGGAGCTGCCGGTGGCCCAGGCCCTGGCCGAGCCGGTGCTGATGGCCGGCATGCCGCGCGGCTACGCCATCGCCATGGGCACGATCGCCCTGGTGCTGGGCCTGGCCCTGCGGATCTGGTGGCTGGGCCTGCTCTGGTGGGCGGTCGCCCATGCGATCGGCCTGTGGGCCGCCCGGTCCGACCGGCGCTTCTTCGATGTGCTGCGCCGTCATCTGGCGCTGCCCGGCCATCTGGACGGGTGAGGGCGCGATGCGGTTCCTCGACGAGCATCGCAGACGTCCGGCCGCCCTCGCTGACCATCTGCCCTGGGCCGCCCTCGTCGCGCCCGGCGTGGTCCTCAACAAGGACGGCTCGTTCATGGCCGGGTTCCGGTTTCGGGGACCCGACCTGGAATCCTCGACCGAGGACGAACTGATGGCGGTGCGGGCCCGGCTCAATAACGCGCTGAAACGGCTCGGGTCCGGCTGGTGCCTGCATATGGAGGCGCGCCGTCGTCCGGCCACGGCCTATCCGGAGAACGCCTTCGACCTCGATGTGGCCTGGCTGCTCGATTCCGAGCGCCGTATCCGTTTCGAGGACGCTGACCCCGCCTTCGAGACGGATTTTCGCCTGGCCCTGACCTGGCTGCCGCCGGCCGACGAGACCCGCCGCATGGAGCGGTGGCTGTTCGACGGGCTGGCCAAGGGTGGGCATGACTGGCGGCTCTCGCTGGCGACCTTCGGCCGCGAGGCCGATACGACGCTCGACCTGTTGTCCGATGCCCTGCCGGAGATCACGCGGCTCGACGACGCGGACCTCCTGACCTGGCTTCACGACAGCGTCTCGCCCAAACCCTTCGCGGTGCGGCCGCCCGAGACGCCGATGTTCCTCGACGCCTGGCTGGCCGACGCCGGCCTGACCGGCGGGGTGGCGCCCCGGCTGGGCGACCGCTGGCTCAAGGTGGTCTCGGTGCGGGGCCTGCCGTCGGTGACCCGGCCCGGGCTGCTCGACGCCCTGGGGGCCTTGCCGTTCGAATACCGCTGGACCGCGCGCTGGATCGGTCTGGACAAGCCCGAGGCCGAGCGGGAGATCGTCAAGCTGAGGAAGCGCTGGTTCGCCAAGCGCAAGGGCGTCGGCGTCCTGCTGCGCGAGGCCATCACCAAGGAGGAGGTGCCGCTTCTCGACACGGACGCGGCGTCCAAGACCGAGGAATGCGACGGCGCCCTGGCCGCCCTGGGGGCCGAAAGCTGCGCCTTCGGCTACCTGACCGTGACCGTCACCGTGCTGGACGCCAGCGAGGTGGGGGCCGCGGCCAAGGCCAGAGCGATCGAGGCGGCGCTCAACGCCCAGGGGCTGGTGGCCCGGATCGAGGATCTCAATGCGGTCGAAGCCTGGCTAGGCTCGTTGCCCGGCGAACCCTATGCCGATGTGCGCCGGCCTCTGGTCTCGACCCTGAACCTGGCCGATCTGCTGCCGGTCTCGGCCGTCTGGGCGGGGCCGGCGGAGGACGCCAACCTGCAGGGGCCGCCGCTGGCGACCGCGCGCACGACCGGCGCGACGCCGTTCCGGCTGGTGCTACATGTGGGCGACGTCGGCCACGCCATGGTCGTGGGCCCGACCGGATCGGGCAAGAGCGCCCTGCTGTCCTTCCTGGCTCTGCAGTGGTTCCGTTATCCGCAGGCCAGGGTCGTGTTCTTCGACAAGGGCCGGTCGGCGCGGGCCGCGACGCTCGCGGCCGGAGGGCGATGGCAGGCGCTGGAGCCGGGAGCCAGGGTCTCGCTCCAGCCGCTGGCCGGGATCGACCGGGAGGATGAGCGGGCCTGGGCGTCGGAATGGATCGCCGAGACCGTGCGCCTGGCCGGGCTGGAGCCGGCTCCGAGGGTGCGGGAGGAGATCTGGCTGGCCTTGTCCGCCCTGTCCGAGGCGCCGGTGTCGCAGCGGACGCTGACGGTGTTCTGTGCCTTGGTCCAGGACAAGGCAGTCGCCGCCGCCCTGGAGCCGCTGACCCTGAAGGGGCCACACGGCGCGCTGCTCGACGGGGAGGGGGAAGCCCTGACGCCGACCCGGTTCGACACCTTTGAACTGGAGAGTTTGATGGGGACGCCGTCGGCGGTGGCCCCGGTGCTCTCGGCCCTGTTTCATCATCTCGAACAGAGTTTCGACGGCCGGCCCACCCTGCTGGTGCTGGACGAGGCCTGGCTGTTCCTGGGCGAGACCGCCTTCGCCGCCCGGATCCGGGAATGGCTCAAGACCCTGCGCAAGAAGCGGGTCTGCGTGGTCTTCGCCACCCAGAGTCTCGACGATGTGGCGGCTTCCCCGATCGCCGCCAGCCTGATCGAGAGCTGCCCGACCCAGGTCTTTCTACCCAATCCCCGCGCCCTCGAGCCGGCCTCCGCCGAGCTCTACCGCGGCTTTGGCCTGAACCGGCGCCAGCTGGAGCTGATCGCCTTCGCCACCCCCAAGCGGGCCTACTATTGGCGCCAGCCACGTGGGCGACGGCTGTTCGACCTGAGACTGACCGGCGTGGCGCTCGCCCTGTGCGGCTCGAGCGCGCCGGAAGACCAGACCTTGATCGACGACATTCTGGAGCGATCCGGATCTGACGACCGCCGACCGGGCGGCTTCGTCCGTGAATTCCTCAAAGCCAAGGGAGTGCAAAATGTGGATTCCGTTCTCGACGCCTTCGCCGGCCCGCTCGCGGCCGAATAGGCTCGCCTCGATCCTGGGGACCGGCCTTGCGGCGGTCAGTCTGCTGGCCTCGTCGCCGGCCCCGGCCCAACAGGTCGTGTTCGACCCCCGTAATCACATCGAGAACGCGCTGCAGGCGGCGCGTCAGCTGGAGAGCCTGGCCAATGAGGCGCGCAGCCTGGCCGCCTCGCCCTACAGCCACCTGACCCAGTCGAGTCAGTCGCTGCGAGACATGGCCGAACTGGCGCGGACCGCGCGCGGGATCGCCGGCTCGGTCAGCGGCCTGGAGCAGCAGTTCCGGAACCTGTATCCGGAAGATCTGTCGGGTTCCGACATGCTGAGCCTGCTGGAGCAGGGCCAGGCCAGGACCGCCAATGCCCGCCGCACCGCCGAGGATGTGGCCCGCACGGCCGCGGAACTGGAGCGAATGGGGCAGGGGCGGTCGCAACGCCTGGCCGGTGCCCTGTCGGCCAGTCAGGCGGCGACCGGCCAGACGGCGGCGGTGCAATCGTCCAACCAGCTTCTGGCGGTCCTGGCCGAGGACCTGGCGGCGCTGCGCACCATCATGCTGGCCCAGTCCCGCCTGCTGGCCGAGGCCACGGCGCGTGATGCGGCGGACCGGGCCTCCGGCGACGCCGCCCGTCGCCAGCGCTGGGGCCGTCAGGCCGCGGCGCCGACGGCGCCGCGCTTCAATCCCCTGTCCCATGCCCAGGACTGAGGGAGTCTGGCGATGACGGTCGGAGTTGAAACGCCCAATGAGCTGATGGTGGTGTTCTCCAACACCATCTCGGCCGGGTTCGACGCCCTCCAGGGGTCGGTCAACGGGGTGTTCGGCCTGCTGATCGTCCTCGTCGTCGCCCTGACCGGCATTCAGTGGGCGCTGTCCCCGAACCGGGAGGTCCTGGCATCCGGCTTCGGCAAGGTGTTGCTGATCGGCGCCTTCGCCTGGCTGATCAACGACTGGCAGCAGCTGTCCGAGACCGTCTACGCCGGTTTTCTGGAGCTGGGGCTGACGGCCGGTGGCGGCTCGCTGAGCCGCGAGGAATTCCTCAACCCCGGGGCCATCCTGGCCCAGGGCTGGGAGATCGTGAAGGCGCTCGGCGAGACGCCGGCGCCCGTCGACAATCCCCTCGATATCGTCGGCAACATGGCCGACGCCCTGATCCTGGGCCTGGCCATGATCGGCATCATGCTGGCCTTCGCCGTGCTGGCCCTGCAGATCATCGTCTCCCTGCTGGAGTTCAAGATCGTCACCCTGGGCGGCTTCGTGCTCCTGCCCTTCGGGATCTGGAACAAGTCCGCCTTCCTGGCCGAGCGACCGCTCGGCTATGTCGTCTCGTCCGGGCTGAAGGTGCTGGCCCTGGCCATCGTGGTCTCGGGCGCGCGGACGATCTTCGACCAGCTCCAGCCCTCGGCCAATCCCGACATCTACGAGGCCCTGACCATCCTGGTCGCGGCCATCCTGCTGGCCATGCTGGCCCTGTTCATCCCCAACCTGGCTTCGGCCCTGGTGACGGGCGGCCCGGCGCTGGGCGCGGGTGCGGCCTTGACCGGCGCCCTGGCCGTCGGCGGCGCGGGAGCCCTGGCCGGCGGCGCGGCCCGACTGGCCGGGCCGGCGCGCGCGGCGGCGGGCGCGAGTTCGGGACGACCGCCCCTGCCGCCGAACCCGCCGGGCCCCTCATCGACCGGGACGCCTTCGAACGACAATCCACCGCCGTCCGGGCCACGCCGTCCTTCGGGCGGAGCCATGACCCCGCCTCCGCCGTCAGGCGCGAGCGGCGTCAATGAGCCTGCCGCGGCCTGGCGGCAGCAGGCCGAGCCCACAGGCGGCGGGGCGGGTGAACCCGCGGCGGAGGCGACCCCGTGGTCCGGCGCGGAGGGACCATCCGGCGGCGGCGGGCGCTCGCCCGGAGCGATCGCGGCCGAGGCCCGGACCGCCCGGGCGGACTTTCATCGCGCCGCGTCACGACCGGCCACTGCCGCTGGATCAAATCCGCGGGGACGGTCCGCGGCCCTGCAGGCCTTCTTTGTCGCCAACGCCGGCCGCGGGTTGCTCCCGTCCGGCGAAACCAGCGGCGTCCTGTCGCCCAATCTGAAGACCGAGGAGTCCTGAGATGCACCCCTTCTTCCGGCCCAGACGGGCCCTGGCCTCCGCGCCTGAGCAAACCCCTTACCAGAGGGCCGGCCAGGTCTGGGACGACCGCATGGGCCTGTCCCTGGCCCATGCCCGCAACTGGCGCCGCATCGCCCTGGCCAATCTGGTGCTGGCCGGATTTCTCGGCGCCGGGTGGTGGGTCCAGGCGGACCGGGCCGTGGTCAAGCCCTTCGTGGTCGAGGTCTCCGACTGGGGCGAGACCCAGCGGATCACAGCCATCGGCGGCCGCTACGAACCCAATGAGGCCCAGATCGGTCATGCCCTCGCGGGATGGGTCCGCGACGTCCGTTCCAAGTCGATCGATCCCATCGTCATCCGCCAGAACTGGCTGAGGGCCTATGACCTGATGACCCCGAAGGCGGCGGCCTTCCTGAACGCCTGGGCCCAGGCCCATGATCCGTTCGCCGAGGTTGGGCGCGAGGCGGTCAATGTCGAGATTCTGAACGTGGTCCGCCGCACGGACCGGACGTTCGACCTGCAATGGCGCGAGACCCGCTTCGTCAACGGCCAGTCGGCGGGGACCGAGCGCTGGCGAGCCCTGATCACCACGACCGTCCAGCCGCCCCGCACGGAGGCCGAGCTGATGAAGAACCCCCTTGGACTGAAAATCGAGGATGTATCATGGACCCCCGACGCCTCCTGATCCTGACCGCCCTGGGCCTGTCGCTGTCAGGCTGTGCGGTTTTCCGCCACGACCCGGCGCCCGCGGCACCCTGGGCGGGCCAAACGGCCGCCACTGTTCCCGTGGAGGTGTCGACGTCGACGTCGACATCGACCGACGGCGCCGAACCGGCCGCCGCAGGCGTCGAGGGTCCTCATGCGCTCTCGCCGACGGAACAACCCTACGAGGCGGCGCCGGCTCGCGCGACGACCGTCACGTCGTCGGTGCCGCCGCGGGCCGGAGACACACCGACCGCAGACGCGCCGGCCGGCGCAACCGGGCGGCGGGCCATCGCCGCGGCCAATGCGACGGCGCGGGCCCCGTCGCGGGAGGACGCCTTCGTCGGCGGGGTCCAGGTCTTCACCTGGTCGCCGGGCCGGGTGTTCGAGGTCTGGACCGCCCCGCTTCGGGTCACCACCCTGACCCTGGCCCCGGGCGAGACCCTGGTGGCCAAGGCGGCGGGCGACACCGTGCGCTGGCAGATCGGCGAGGCGGTGTCCGGCGAAGGCGCGGGTCAGCGGACCCATGTGCTCCTCAAACCCCTCGAGCGAGGTCTGGAAACCAATCTCGTCCTGACAACGAACAGGCGAGTGTATCTCATTGATCTGAAAAGCGGCGGAGTCGACGCCTTCAACGCCGCTGTGGCCTGGGACGCGGACTCAATCCTGGCCGTTGGCGCGCCGGTGGACGCCGGTGCGGCTGCGCCTGTGCGCGAGCCCGTCGTGATGCCCCAGGGCGAGCTCGACGCCCGTTACCGGATCGAGCCCCGGGGCCGGCGACCACGCTGGACCCCGACCTCGGTGTTCAACGACGGCCGGCGGACCTTCATCACCTTCGACGCGGACCTCCAGGTCGACGAGGCGCCGGTCCTGTTCGTCATCGCCCCGGACGGGGAGGCCCAGATGGTCAACTACCGGCAGGTCGGCGGCCTGTACGTCGTCGACCGGGTGTTCGACCGGGCCGAACTGCGTCTGGGCGGCCGGCGGCCCCAGGTCGTCCGTATCCGTCGCCTTGCAGGAGCCCGTTCATGACCGACGTCGATCCCCTTCAGTCCGCCCCGGGGTCTCTCCCGCCCAAGGAGCCCGCGCCGGGCCTGACCGCCCGGGCGGCGCCGCCTCATGCCGTGCGCCTGCGTAAATCCGTGGTCCAGGTTCTGGTCATCGGCGGCGCCGTCCTGGTCTCGGGCTCCCTGGCCTGGGCCTTCGTGGTCCAGCCGGAGCTGCGCGACAGCGCCCGGGCGCGGCAGGCCGAAGCGCGCGAGGAGCAGACGCGCGGCGTCGTCCGGCCCACCGAGGCGGTCACCGACCAGCCGGCCAGTTATGATCGTCTGCCTGATCCGCGCATCGCGGACAGACAGACTGAACCGGCCGGGGCGAACGAGCCGACTGTGCGGACCGCAGGGTCCTATCAGCCCGCCTATCGGCCGGCGGCGGCCGCGCGCGATCAGGGACCGAGCCCGCGTGAACAGGCGGCCCGCTCCGGCCTGTTTTTCGCAGACACGGGAGCTTCGCCCGCGGGCTCAAGGGCGGGCCCGCAAGTGTCCGGCGCGGGTCGATCGCCCGTCGTCAGTCCGGATCATGACGCGATGTACAATGGCCATGTGCTGGTGGCGCCGCTGTCGCCGTTCGAGCTGAAGGCCGGCGCGATCGTTCCCGCAGCGCTTCTGACGGCCGTGGACACCTCGCGCGCGGGCCCCGTGATCGCGACGGTGACCCAGAATGTCTATGACTCCGTGAGCGGTCGCCATCTGCTGTTGCCGCAGGGCACGCGGCTGATCGGGTCGTCGGAGGGGCGCAGCGCCTATGGCGACCGCCGGGCTTTCCTGACCTGGGAACGGCTGATCCTGCCCAATGGCAAGAGTCTGGTCCTGACCAGTGAGCCGGGCGTGGACGCGCAGGGCGCGGTCGGTGTCCGTGGCCAGGTCGATCGCCGGCTCTGGCCACTGCTGGTGGGGACGCTGTTCGCCGGCGCCATCACCACCCTGGGACAGATCGCCCGCGACGACGACGGCGGCGGATCCGGTGGCCTGTTGGGCGACGCCGGGGACGCGGCGGCGATCGAGGGGGCCCAGGTCGGCGGGCGACTGGTGGACCGCGAACTGGAGGTGCGGCCTTCGATCCGGCTCCGGGCCGGGGCGCCCGTCCGGGTCATGATCACCCGGGACCTGATCCTGGAGCCCTATCGGCCATGACCGCCTCCCGGACCAACAGCAAGCACTGGATCGCGCCGGGGTTGGCGTTGGTCGCCCTGACCGGTTTGGCTCTGGTTGCGGATCACAGACCGGCGCCGGTGCTGATCAATGAAAGCGCCAGCCTGCCGCGGGGGGTCTACGTTCGCCTGCCGGGAGCCGCTCCCGGGCGCGGCGCGGTCGTCGCCGTCCCGCAACCGTCAGCCGTCCGCGCCTATCTGGAGCGGCTCGGCATGCCCGACGACCTGCTGCTGATCAAACGGGTCGCCGCGGTCGGCGGCGACACCGTCTGCCGGCGGGACGACCGGCTGGTCACGCCTGGGCGCACACTGGTCGTCCAGGACCAGGACCGGCGCGGGGTCGCCCTGCCGACCTGGCGCGGGTGCCGCCGGCTCAACGAGGAAGAACTGTTCCTGCTCGGCGATACGCCGTCGAGCTTCGACAGCCGCTATTTTGGTCCGGTCGCTCGCTCCCGGGTGACCGGCGTCTATCGGGAGATACTGACATGGTGAGAATGATCTGGATTGCGACGGCCGCCCTGGCGATCACTGCGCCGGCTTCGGCTACGGCCCAGCAGGTGGACTGGGCCGGGGCCGGAGGAAGTCTGTTCGGGACGCCGGCGGTCGAGCCGGCCGTCACGGACGCCCTGGACAGTCTGGAGGTTCCCCGGCTGGCGGTTCTGGACCAACCCTTTCGGGACGCCATCGAGGCCGCCGCCCTGGCGCACGGTCTGGATCCCAAGCTGCTTCACGCCCTGGTCATCACGGAAAGTGGCTACAGGGTGGATGCGCGCTCCCCCGTCGGGGCGGGCGGCCTGACCCAGCTGATGCCGGACACAGCCCGGGAGCTGGGCGTGGTCGACCGGTTCGATCCCGTCGAGAACCTCCGGGGAGGGGCCGATTACCTGGCGCGGCAGATCCTGCGCTTCGGCGATCTGAGGCTGGCGCTGGCGGCGTACAACGCCGGCCCTGCGCGCGTGGCTCGGTTCGGCCGTGTTCCGGATATAGCCGAGACCCGGTCGTATGTGGCGACTGTCGTTGACTGTTACCTGGCGCTGACCGCAGGCCAGGGCGTCGTCAGCGCCCGGCAATGCCGCCCTCGCGGAGCCGGTCAATGATCGGGGAGGGGGAGGATGGGGTGGAGATCGCTCCGGCGATCAACGAGCCGCTGCTGACGCGGGCGGAGGCCTCGATCTTCCTGGGCTCGTTCGGGATTCGACTGAAACCGGCCACCCTGGCGCGGCTGTGGTCCACGGGCGGCAATGGTCCCCCGTGCCGCCACATCCGGTCCAGGCCCTTCTATCCGCAAGACCTGTTGCGGGATTGGGCCCGGTCGCAGATTTCGGACATCCGCACCGCCGCACCGCCTGCGGCGAGGGGACGACGTCGTGGCTGACCGGTTGAGCCGGGATGCCGCGGCGGCCCCGACGATCGAGGCTCTGTTGGCGGACCCCGCCGCCAGTTTCGCGGTCAAGGCGGTGGCCCGGCGATGGGCGAGGCGCGATTGCGTCGATGCCGCGGTCGACGCCCGAACGCTTTGCACCGTCTTCGAAGCGGTTGCTGACCAGATGTTTGGAGGCGTGTCATGACGTTTGAACCCGAAGGCGAACCGATCGAGACGGGCGGGCCGGAGGACCGGCTGTTGCCGTGGGATCGGGTCCGGGACGTCACCGGCCTCAGCCGGTCGACCGCATGGCGCCTGCAGCAGGTCGGGGATTTTCCCGAACCCGTGCGCATCTCCCCCAACCGGGTGGGCTGGTGGGAAAGCGAGCTGACGGCGTGGAAGGCGACCCGGACGGTCCGGGGCCTGCCGCATCCCAAGCCGTTGGCCCGACCCCGGGAGCCGAAGTTGATCCAGACCACGCGGTCGCCGCGCCGCAAGTCCGACAAGGAGGCGGTCGTCGCGACAGGCGCGGTCTCGCCGGCGCCTTCAGGCTCGGCCACCCCGGCGGTGCCGCCCCGACGGCGGAAGCGACCGGCATCCGCCGATCAGATTGATTTCGGTTTCTAGCGTCGCATGGCCAGGTGCGACGGCGCGGAGCCAGGCCGGGTAGGTCGACAATCCCCGTCTAGAAGGTCTGAGGAAGGCGTAGTCTTATGCCGCGTTCGTCGGCCTCGGCCGGGTCCATGAAGGCGTTGCAGCTGTCCAGGACGTCCTGCGTGGCGCTGATTTCGGTCCAGGGAACTGCCGCCACCCATTTCTGCGCGAAATCCAGGCTGCGGATCAGGGTGTTTGGATTGTCGCTGTTTGAAAGCACCTTCAGTCCCGTCAGATAGTTGCTGCGGAAGATGGTCGGAATGATGATGCGCTCTTCGTCGGCGGCGACGAGTTCGGCGTTCATCATGATCCGGCCGATCCGGCCGTTGCCGTCCGTGAAGGGGTGAACCTCCGACACCAGGAACATCATGTAGACGGCCCGGGCGAAGGGTGTTTCCAGACTGTGATAGAGTTCAAGCCCGCGGGTCAGTGTGCCTTCGACGTGAGCGGGGTCCACGAATGTGGTCTGTCCCGCCCGATTGGCCTCCTCCTTGAAAGCCCCCGGGTTCTTGTCTGGACGGCCCGCCATGAGCGCGGCATGCCGGCGTTTGAGAATATCGAAGAACTCGGGAGCGTCGCGCGGTGTCCTGGCCATTTCGACAGGATCCGAAACCAGCCGCCAGGTACCGAGGATGTCGTGAGCGTCGGAAGGACGGTCACGGGGGATGACGTTGCGAAACACGATGTCGGCGGCTTCGCTGACCTCGAACTCCGTGCCTTCGATGAAGTTGGAAAAATAGGCCTCGAAAAAGGACAGGCTTGACCGTCCTTCCGCGGGACGTTCGGCGGCGGGGCGGATGACGGGCGCCGTTGCTCTCAGTTCCCGATGCAGAAGTTCGAAACGCGCGAGCCGTTCAGGATCGAAGGGAAGGCCGGAACGGCGCGCCTGGGCTCCGTCCGTGACCAGGGGCTCATCGCGCGTGCCGAGAAGGGCTCCAATCAGTCTTTCCAGGGTTTCGCACTCCACTTCGCGCCCGATCATGGGCGCGATCCGGCGCGCCTCGTCCCTGAGCCTGTTGGCCGCTTCATCGCCCCCGCGACGAATGAGGGTGTCGAGATGGGTTTCGATCTCACTGCGCGTCAGGGTGCGCGGTACGTCTCCACCGCGCCGACGGGAGGGGGCCATGTTGTCGAGATAGGCCCTCGCCGTCGAGGAGAGGAAGAGATTACCGACGAACGGAAGGTCCGTGGGCTGAGGGGGCGCCCCCCGGCGGGTTCGGATCGTCACGCCCGGCAGTTCGATGTCGCGTTTGCGATCGGAAACGACGAAGACCGAGCCATCGGCCGCCGGCTTGTTCTCGATCGCGGTTCGGTCGGCGATCAGCGCGCCCGGGATATAGGCACCGACAAGCGTCCATAGATGCCGCCCGACAATTTGCTCGGGCGGGTCCACGAGATTGCGGGTATACAGCTTGGAACCGATCTGCCGGAGCTCGCCCTGGCTGACCGCGCGCGACACTGCGGTCGCCGTCTCACTGGTGGAGACGAAGATTTCCGGAAAGTCTTGCACGGGGGATTTGGGCATTAATCGGCTCCTCCGTCCCTGTTTAGCAAGAAAATGGGGCTTAGGCGCGCAATTTTGAAAGCTTTCGGGGTTTAAGCTCTGTGTCTTGGCGAGAGCGAGCAGGTCTGCGGGCTCTCGGCGGTCCCTGCCATTGACTCAGCCGGTGGCCACGGCTGGCTTCACCCCGCACAGCAGGAGAGCTTCGAGACATCCATGTCGAAGGTCTGGGCCGCCAGTTTCAGGCCTTCGACCGTGGTCAGATAGGGGAAGATCGTCGCCCCCAGCTCGGTGGCCGTCATGCCGTGTTTGATCGCCAGCACCATCGTCTGGATCGCGTCCGCGCCTTCGGGGGCCATGATCTGCCCGCCGAGAAGGCGGTCCGTCGCCTTGTCCGCGACCAGTTTGATCAGCCCGCGCGTGTCGCGCGCCGCCAGTGCCCGCGGCACCTGATCGAGCGGGAGAAGGGACGTCTTGATGTCCATCCCCTGCGCCCTTGCCGCCGCTTCCGTCAGACCGACGCTCGCGACCTGCGGATCGGTGAACACCACAGCCGGCATGGTGCTGTTGTCGTAGCGATGGTCATTGCCGCCGACAGCATTGCGCGCCGCCAGCTTCGCGCCATAGGCCGCCATATAGACGAACTGGTCACGCCCGGTGACGTCCCCGGCCGCGTAGACGCCAGCCACGGTGGTCTCGAGATAGTCGTCGATGACAATGCCGCCGTTGCGCGAAAGCTCGATGCCCTGTGCCTCCAGTCCCATGCCGTCACTGTTCGGCTGGCGGCCCGTCGCGATCAGCACCTGCTCCGCGGCGATGACCTCGACCGCCGCATCGCCGTCGCGCGCCGCGCCCTTGCCGGCCGGACGGTCGCAGGTGAGTTCGATCCCGTGGTCGGTTTGCACAATCCGCTGGTAGCCGACCCCGGTGCACACCCTGATGCCCTCCGCCTTCAGATAGGTCTGCAAGGCGGCGCTGAACTCCGGGTCCATGTCGGGCAACAGGCGGCTGCGGCAACAGATCGTGACCGCCACGCCAAGCCGGGCGAACATCTGTCCCAGTTCAACACCGATCACCCCACCGCCGATCACCAGCAGCGACCGGGGCAACCGTTCAAGCGCCAGCGCCGACGTGCTGGATAGCCAGGGCACGTCTTCCAACCCCGGAATGGGCGGAACGGCGGCGCGCGCGCCCATCGCCAGAATGATCTTGCCCACCGGCATCGGCGCATCGTCGACGAGCAGCTTGCCGTCGACAAAGCGCGCCCGGCCTTCGACATAGGTCACGCCGGGATAGGCCGGCAGCAGGTCGACATATTTCTTCTGCCGCAGCCCCGCGACCAGCTCATCCTTCGAGGCCGCAAGCGCAGCCCAGTCTTCCAGCTTGAGGCTGCCCCCCAGACCGGGAAACCGACGGGAAGCCTGGCCGGCATGAACCGCTTCAGCGGCGCGGATCAGCGTCTTGGACGGGACGCAGCCGACGTTGACGCAGGTGCCGCCGATCGTCCCATGGCCGACCAGCGCCACCCTGGCACCCAGATCGGCTGCGGTGATCGCAGCGGAGAAACCCGCCGACCCCGCGCCGATGACGGCGACATCGAAACCCCTATGGCCGGAGTCTTCCGCGGCACCCGAACAGCAGTCGAGGTCCTTTACGGGCTTGTTCATCGTACAGTCCGTTCTGTTGGGTGGGTCGGTGGTGTCATGGGTTCAGCCGACGCGCGCGTGAGCGGCGTCAGACCATCGATCCGATGTCCGAGGCGAAGCTGGGGTAGGCAAAAATCATGGCCTTGATCTGGTTGGCGGTGAGCCCCGCGCCCATGGCCATGGCGAACAGATTGATCTGTTCCTCGGCCCCCGGCCCGATCAGATGCGCGCCGAGGATCAAGCCGGTTTTCTGTTCCACCAGTACCTTGAATCCGCTCGTGGTCGCCCCGACCCGCATCGACGAATACCAGCCGGAGGTCTTCTCGAAATGCGTATCGAACTTCAGACCCTTTTCCGTCGCCGCCGTCTCGGACAGCCCCACGGTCGCGACCGGCGGCAGGGTGAAGACCACGCTGGGTATCGGCGGGTAGGACACGAGCCGTGCGTCCTTCCCGGCCAGAAGATTCTTGCCCGCGATCCGCCCTTCATAGGCCGAGACCGGGGTCAGGTTCAGCCCGCTGTCGGCACAATCCCCGGCGGCGAAGATGGTGGGGTTGGTGGTGCGCATGGCGGCGTCGACCTTGATCCCGCGCTTGCCGGCTTCGACCCCGGCAGCCGGCAGGTTCAGATGGTCGATATTGGGCACGCGACCGGTCGCATGCACCACCAGATCGCAGGTCAGCACCTGGATGCCGGACGGTGTTTCATAGGAGACGGCGAACTCGTCGCCCTGCTTTTCGACCTTGAGGACTTTCGCCTCGGTCTGCACGTCGATGCCCAGTTCGACCGAGGCCTCCACCAGCATCGCCACCAGATCGGCGTCAAACGGCCCGAGCGGCCGCCCGGCCATTTCCAGAACCGTGACGGCGCTGGCTCCGGAGCGTTGGGCGATATGGGCGAACTCCATGGCGATGAAGCCGCCACCGACAAACGCAATCCTGTCCGGCCTCCCGGACAATTCCAGAAAATCCGTACTGGTCGTCAGCAGGTCCTCGCCGGGAATGTCCAGCGTCATCGGCCGTGCGCCGGTGGCGATGTGGAAATGCTTCGCGCGCAGGATTTCGCCGTTCAGCGTGATCGTATCGCGCCCGGTAAACCGCGCTTCGCCATGCAGCGCCGTGATCCCGGCCTTGCGGAAGCCCGCTTCGATGCGCGACGGCATGGTGTCGGTGAAGGTGCGCCTGAACGCCATCATCTCGGGCCAGTTGACCGAGGGTCGCGCCTCCAGGCCCTTGCCGGCCATGTTGTGGGCCCAGTCCACGCCTTCGGTGACGGCGATCAACATCTTCTTGGGGTCGCAGCCTCGCAGCGCACAGGTGCCGCCATAGGGCAGGCTGTCGACGCTGGCGACCTTCCACCCCGCCGCCGCCGTCATCCGGGCCACGCCGTTGCCGCCGGTCCCGGCCCCGATCACGATCAGGTCGTAGTCATATGTGTCGGTCATGTGAGTCTTCTCCGTTACGAGGGGGGCTGCAGCCTCTGACGATCGGCGCGGCCCGGTGGGCCGTCGATCAGGTGGTCTTCATCCGCCGCCGACGCCGCCAGACGGCATAGACCGTCAGCGCGACGAACACGGCCAGCGCGGGCAGCAGCACAACATCGAGCCAGCCCGTCAGGGCGGAAAGCCCGACGACGCCCAGCAGCACCACCAGCACCGGGGTAAAGCAGCACAGCGCCACAATGACGGTGCCGATCACACCCATCCGCAGCAACAGGCTGTCGGACCCGTCCGTCTTCTCAACCTTGTCAGCCATGATGCCGTTTTCTTCCGTTTTGATCCTGACGACGCGCAGCCTTCCCCGGCTGCAGCTCGAGGTCGCGATGCACGCGATGGAGCGCGCTGGCGGCCTGCCCCCCCCTCTGGGGGGGCGGGAGATGCGACGCGGGTGAAGGCCGTCTAGCTGCCTGCGGTGCCTAGTTTTGTACGACTCGGGCGGGATAGCCGGCATTGGTCGAGGCGGCCGCGATCTGCGCGGCCGTGGCGCGCGCCGGATCATAGGTGGCGCGGGCCGTCTTTGCGGCGAAGTCCACCTGCACCGCGCTGACGCCCGGCACGCCTTCCATCGCCCTGCGCACCGTGATCGGACAGGTGGCGCAGGTCATGTGCTCAATAGCAAAAGTGGTCTGCTGCTGGGCAGCGGCGGTCGCCGCCGGACGGTTCTGTGCCGGTCCATCAAACGCGACGGCGGCACCGACGCCGGCCACGGCCACAACGGCCAGGCCGATCAAAAATGTCTTCTTCATGGGTCTTTCCTCTCAGTAAAAATGCGGAGCCCACCAGTTGAGCGTGAGCGCGATGATGACGACGGCCAGGCCGAGCCAGAGGGCAATTTTCGTGGTTCGCGCCGATTGCGGGCGGGCGCAGTAGGACCCGTCCTCGCAGGGCGGCTTCGGCTTGAAATAGACGTGCCAGAACCCGTAGCCGAGCAGGGCCAGGGTGACGGCGGCGACATAGGGTTTGTACGGCTCAAGCGCCGTCAGGTTGGCGATCCACGCCCCTGAAATGCCAAGCATGACCAGCACCAGCGGAACGATGCAGCAGGCCGACGCCAGCACCGCGCCGATCAGCGCGCCGCCCGCGATCCATCGGCCCTGCTTCGCGCCCTCGTCCGGCGTTGATGCCGGTGGCTCCGGCTCCGGCGTTGAAAACATCGGGCAGTTCGCTCCATTTTATTCTGACTGATTTCAGCGTAATCCCTGTAGTTGCTACAGACACAAGGGCTTTTTTTTTATGGTGCTTCAGACGGGCTTGTTGCGGGCCCAATTGGCCAAGCTGACCGGGTGCAACCTCGAAACCATCCGCTATTACGAGACGGTCGGATTGCTGCCGCCGCCGCCGCGGGCAGCCAACGGCTACCGGGTCTATTCGCCGGATCTGACGCAGCGGCTGCGGTTCATCCTGCGGGCGCGGGATATCGGCTTCTCGATGGAGGAGACCCGCTCGCTGTTGGCTCTGACGGACTCCGGGACCCAGACCTGCGCCGAGGTCAAACACAAGACCGAGGTGCATCTGGAGGATGTGCGCGCCAAGATTGCCGATCTGCGGCGGATGGAACGGATCCTCGCCAACGCCGCCGCCCAGTGCTCGGGCGGGGAAGTGCCGGAATGTCCGGTCCTGGAGGCGCTTGCGGCGGGTTGAGCGTGTGCGACTGAAAGGGCTCTCGGCCCAACCAGTGGGACGGAACCATCATACACGGTCGTAGATGCCCACGCGGAAGCGCAGGATCCCCACGGCCGGACCGCTCGGCCGCGCCGACCACCCGGGTTGGCTTGTCCGCATGGCATGTCCAGATCCGGCTCACTAAGGGAGCCCGACGGACATAGGGGCTGGTTAGGAGAGCGCTACGGACATTTCCTTCCCAGCTGGCTCCCTGGCGAGATCGCCTTCCGACGGTTTCAGGCAAGGTCACCGGTCTGCGCTCCCATGGAGGAACCGGTCGTCCATTTTCGTAATGTCACCCGAATTCCGCCAACGGGTGAGCGCCGCCTGTTCGGAGGAGACACCGGACATTGCCGTCATGACCTGGACGCGCGTCCAGCCCTTCTGTGAGAGCCAGCGCCACTTCCGGCTGAAGATGCCGAAATGGGCCCTGAACATCGAGACGCTCAACGAAACGCCGGCTCCCAACTGACTGGCCGACGCTCCGGCACGATCACAGCGCTCTGACGCCGATCTGATCGGGGCTGCCTTGACCGGAGCTCTGACGCGCCGCTGTCCCTCGATTAGATCGCGTCCGGAGAAGGTGAGGTGACGGCCGGGCCGGACGCTCGCGACGCGGTCTAGATTGACCCGACGGCGCTGCAGGTCGCCAGCCCGGTCAGGACCACGACGATCAGCAGCGCTCCGATCAACACCGTTTCCTTGAGGTCGGGTCCACGAGCCCATTCCTCGCGGGGCTTTCCATCATTGCGCGACCACGCCGTTCGCAACCGGGACCACCCTCGCTGCAAGGGACCCGGATCGGGCATCAGCGAAGGCTCAGGGTGGCCGAAATCGCGCAATGATCGCTCAGAGCCTGGCCACCGAACGTCCGTTCCTCAAAGCTTCTCAGGTTGGCGGTTGCCCGCCGATCAAGGACGATGAAGTCGATAAAGTCCCGGTAGCGAGGATTGCATCCTGCGGACTCGTCGCCCGACGCAAGGGCGAGGTCCGAGTTCGGCGGAGACGAATCGTCCCACTCGGCCCAGACGGCGTCATTGGCCATGCCCATGCGCCGGTTGAAATCCCCCAGCACTGCGAAACGCACCCCCTCCACGGCTCTGTCATCGATCCAGCGTTCCATGGCCGGAACCTGCTCGAACAGGACCGGACAGGCGTCGTTCCGGTCTCCGGACGAACACCCCGACTTCAGATGTACCGAAAGCACCCGGATAGGCGCACCGCCCCGGGGCCGAACCATAAGGTCGACGCCTGAGCGAAGGTCGGGATTGCTCACCTGAATGTTGGTGACGTCGGGATGTCGTTCGAATGCCAGACCGTTGCGAACCGCGAACCCGGTGCGCTGGGCATTGATCGTCAGCCCGTCGCGTCCTCGACACGCTCCGCCGCGATCCGTGCCGATCCGGTCCTCGATCACCACAGTATAGATCGCAGGGTTGAACACCCGTTCAGCGGCGGCTTTTGTCTCGACCTCCTGAATGGCAATGACGTCGGCGCCGAGGTCGTCCACATAGGCCCGCATCGCCGCATAATCGGCGTCGGTACGAGGGCGGCATCCGGAGTTATTCCGCTCCGCGAGATGCTCCATATTCCAACTGGCCAGCTTGATGACCGGACCGGAATGGGGGCTGTTGCTCGAGCCGGTCGCCGTGCAGGCGGCGGCGAACAGCCCCAGGGCGACGAAGATGGTTGCGGGCTTCATGCGGCGAATAGAGCAGAAGGCGTCGGCGATGCCTATCGCCCGCCAAAGACATGACCTCGACACCGGTTCGGGTGATGCTGAAGGCCCCGCCCGGGGGGCGGCGCGCAAGTGCGTGGCGTTCCCTTACGAGATGACGCCGTCCGCGTCGGAGACGCCGGCGAGGTCGTTGAAGCGAGCGCGCGCCGTGGCTTCGTCATAGAGAATTTCGCTCTGACGAGGCGGTGCGACGACATAGTACATCGTCACGGGAGCCAGTTCCTGGCGCTCGCGGCGCCACAGGGCGAACCCCTCGCGGCCTTCCAGGCGCGTCCAGGCTCCAGCATCGTTGGGGTGGTCCGGAATGGATGCCATCGGGTTTCCTTAAAATGAGCGATCGCGACGGATCCGGAGAGGTCGGGCCTGCCCCGATGAAACGCCCTGCAAAAAGCTGGCGCGGCGGTGAGGTCGAATCAGGCCGCAAACAGGCCCGCATCAACGCATTTCAGGGGATGTTGTCACGTCCCGCGCAAGGATCTTACGCATCGACTGCCCCACTACTGCCCCACAAACGCGAATATTCACGAAAAACCCTCCGTGGACGGAGAGAGTGGGTCTGGTAAGATGCTGCTTTTAAATGGTAAAAGTGGTGGATGCGACAGGGATTGAACCTGTGACCCCCTCGGTGTGAACGAGGTGCTCTCCCGCTGAGCTACGCATCCGCTCTTTTCAGGAGGCGGGGACATAGCCCGGTCGCCGGGGGGTGGCAAGCCGCCCGGGGCAAATTGGCCTCAGGCGCGGGCCGGGACGGCGGTCAGGGCCGTGACGGCGGCATCCAGCTGGTCGAAGCGGTCGATCAGGGCCTGGCCGCCCAGCTCGGACGGCGGAATATCCGTATAGCCGAAGCTGACGACGATACAGGGCACGCCTGTGTTGCGGGCCGCGGCCGTGTCGGTGGCACTGTCGCCGACCATCAGGGCCCGGGCCGGATCGCCGCCGGCGCGCAGCACCGCCTCGCGGATATGGGCTCCGTCCGGTTTGCGGGCGCTGACCGAGTCGGGGCCGAGCACGGCGGCGAAATGGCGGGACAGATCCAGCGCCGCCAGCAGGGCCTCGGACAGGTGGGTCGGCTTGTTGGTGGCCACGCACAATATGGCCCCGCGCGCGCTCAACGCCTCCAGCGCCGGCACCAGGCCCGGATAGACGTGGCTGTCGTCGGCGACATGGGCCAGGTAGTCGATCATGAAGGTGCTGAGCAGATCGGGCGCGGCGGCCTCGTCCCAGCCGGCCCCGGCCGCCTCGAAGCCGTGGCGCAGCATGGCCATGGCCCCGTGCCCGACCAGATACCGTGCCGCCGCCAGCGGCACCTGCGGATAGCCGCGCGCCGCCAGCATCCGGTTCAGCGTGCCGATCAGGTCGGGCGCGGTCTCGACCAGGGTGCCGTCCAGGTCGAAGGCGATGGTCCAGCCCTCGAGGTCACGCACCCGATCGTTCATGCCGCCGTCTCCCGTTTGTCCGCCCGATGGGCTAGACCCGGCTGACGACTAACGACCGGACCGATTCATGACCAGAGCACACCGGCCCCGGGCCGCCATCATTCTCGCCGCCGGCCAGGGCACGCGCATGAAGTCGCCCCTGCCCAAGGTGCTGCACCCGGTCGGGGGGCGCGCCATGCTGGATCACGCCATCGACGCCGCCGAGGCCCTGGGCTGCGAGCGGATCGTGGTGGTGGTCGGTGCTCATCCGCCAGAGGTCCGGGCCCATGTGGTCAAACGTCTGGGCGAGGCGGCCATCGCCGTGCAGGACCGGCCGATCGGCACCGGCCATGCGGTGCGCGCGGCCGAGGCGGCGCTGAAGGGGTTCACCGGCGACGTCGTCGTCACCTATGGCGATGTGCCCCTGCTGACCGCCGCCGACATTGAACCGGTGTTCAGCGGCGACGACTGTGTCACCGTCATCGGTTTCGAGGCCCGCGATCCCGGGGCCTACGGACGTCTTGTCATGGACGGCGACACCCTGGCCGCGATCACCGAGGCGAAAGAAGCCTCGGCCGAGGTGCTGGCCCTGACCCTGTGCAACTCCGGCGTCATGGCCGCGCCCGCCGCCCTGCTGTTCGCCCTGCTGGCCGAGGTCCGCAACGATAATGCCAAGGGCGAATACTATCTGACCGACGTGGTCGAACTGGCCCGCAAGCGCGGGGCCGCGACGCGGGTGGTGCATGCGCCCGAGGATGCGGTGATGGGCGTCAATGCCCAGGCCGAACTGGCTGTGGCCGAGGCCCTGTTCCAGAAGGTCCAGCGCGACACCTTCCTCGCCGCCGGGGTGACGATGAGCGCGCCCGACACCGTGCATTTCTCGTACGACACCGAAATCGGTGGCGGCACCACGATCGAGCCCTACGTCGTGTTCGGCCCCGGCGCGAAGATCGCCGGCGGAGCCCGTATCCGCGCCTTCAGCCATATCGAGGGGGCCAGCGTCGCCGCCGGGGCCGAGGTCGGTCCCTATGCCCGGCTGCGCCCCGGCGCGGACCTCGGTGAGAACGCAAAGGTTGGCAATTTCGTCGAGGTCAAGAATGTGACGATGGGGGCAGGGGCCAAGGCCAACCACCTGGCCTATCTGGGCGACGGCGACATCGGGGCCGGGGCCAATATCGGGGCCGGGACCATCTTCTGTAACTACGACGGCTTCTTCAAACACCGCACCACGGTGGGTGAGGGGGCCTTCATCGGCTCCAACAGCGCCCTGGTCGCTCCGGTGACCATCGGGGCCGGGGCCATGGTCGGCTCGGGCTCGGTGATCACCAGGAACGTCGACGCCGGTGATCTGGCGCTGGGCCGGGGCGAGCAGACGGCCAAGCCGGGCTGGGCCCGGCGGTTCCGGGAGTCGATGCAGGCGAAGAAGGCGGTGAAGAAATGAGCGCTGACGACCAGAAACGCGCCGCCGGTGAAGCCGCGGCCGCCCATGTCGAGCCCGGCATGGTCGTCGGTCTCGGCACCGGCTCGACCGCGGCCTGGTTCGTCAAGGCGCTGGCGGCGCGCAAGCTGGACGGCCTGCGCTGCGTGCCGACGTCGGAGGCCACCGCTGATCTGGCGCGCGAGCTGGGCCTGACCCTGTCGACGCTGGAGGACACGCCGCGCCTCGACCTGACCGTCGACGGCACCGACGAGGTCGGACCCGGTCTGGCCCTGATCAAGGGCGGCGGCGCGGCCCTGCTGCGCGAGAAGCTGGTGTGGGAGGCCTCGAACCGCTGCCTCGTCATCGCCGACGCGGCCAAGGTGGTGAAGACCCTCGGCAAGTTCGCCCTGCCGATCGAGGTGGTCGCCTTCGGTCACAAGACCACGGCCAACCGCATCGCCGACGTCCTCGCCGACCACGACATCGCCATGCCCGCCCGGCTGCGCACAGCCCCGCCTCAAGCGGCGAGCCTCCGCGAGGCGAGCGTAGGCGACAAACTCGCGGGTGTCGTGCGCACCGACGGCGGTAACGTCATCTATGACGCGGCCTGCGGGGCCATCCACGACCCGGCCCGCCTGGCCTCGGACCTGAAGCTGATCACCGGCGTGGTCGAGCACGGCCTGTTCCTCGACCTCGCCGATCTGGCGATCATCGGTGGCGACGGCGGGGTGGAGATCCTGACGCCCTGACGGGCGCGCAGGATCAGTCCGGTTCCGCGGTCGTCAGGCGTCCGTGAGCGCGGCGGATCGAGCTCGAGATTTCACTGCGTCCGGCCCCCAGGTTTTTGCGGGTCCGTTCGGCCTGGTACAGGCCCAGAAGATAGGCCTCGTCCCAGTCGGTCAGGCCCTGTGCCGAGTCCGGGTCCTCGAACACATTGAGGATCGAGGCGTAGCGGCTGGTGTCGGCCGTGGGATCGATCTGCGCCAGGGTGATCATGGCCAGATAGTCGGCCAGCTGCTGGGTGGAGACGCTGCTGAGCTGATCCACATCCACGATCACCACGGTACGGAACAGATTGTCGACGATCTGGGTGCTCAGGCGCGAGGCGGCAAAGGTCGATATGACCGGCGCATAGTCCTCGGGGTGAGGGTCAAGGGCCGGGCTGGAGTCGCAGGAGCCCTTGCATTCCCCTGGAAGGCGCACGGCGCGGCTGCCCGTCTGGCTGTCGATCGGCATACTGACCTGCCACCACCGCACCGGCTGATCGGAGCCGATAAAGGCATTCAACGCGGTGCCGCCCCGGTCCATGCCCGCCCCGCCCATCCGGAAGGCCCGCCGGCGTTCCCGGACCAGTTCTTCGGCCAGACGGTCCGGTTCATCGGTGGCGATGATGATGACATTGGCCATGCAACCCGGTTGTCCCGGGGTCAGGCCGACATCCTCGGCCACCGTGGAAACGCGGTCCACGATGTACTGGGCGGGTTCCGTCCGCAGGTTGGCCACGCCCACGCAGATTTGTCCCTCCCAGCGGGCGATGCCGCGATCCCGGTTGGGGGCCGCGACCTCATTGACGAAGTCCCGGATCAGGGTGTCCAGCGGCGCACCGGTGACCTCGATATCCTCGAGCCGTACCGGTCCGTCAGCGGTTCCGGACTGGGCCACTGGTGCGGACTGGGGTGTGGCGGTCTGGACCGGAGCGATGGTCATGAGCGCGGCGAGAGCGAAGGCAAACATGGGTCATGTCCTGATCGTGGAGACGAAGCCGGGACTCCGGCGCGCCGTTGACGGGGTTGGGGGCTCGGTCGGTGTCTTCTGTTTCGCAGCCGCGCCGGGTCAGGGACGCGTGGTCGGCGGGTCGAGCGGCGCGTCCGTCTGGTCTTCTGTCGTGTCGGCCGGTGCGTTCGCCGTCAGGCGCTGATGTTCACGCAGGATCGAGCTGGCGATTTCCGATCGGCCTGCACGCACACTGGCCCGGGTGCGCTGGGCGTCATAGAGACCGATCAGATAGGCCCGATCCCAGTCGGTCAGGGTCGATGCGGATTCCGGGTCCCCGAACACATTGAGGATCGAGGCATAGCGGCTGGTATCCGCCTCGGGGTCGATCTGGGCGAAGGTGATCATCGCCACATAGTCGGCCAGCTGCTGGGCCGAGACCTGGTCCACCTGATTGACGTCCAGAATGACGACGGTGCGGAACAGGTTGTTGACGATCTGGGTGGACAGGCGTGAAGCCGCACGAAGGTTGATGACCGGTGCGTAGTCCATGCTCGTCTCACAGGGATCCCGGCATTCGCCGGGGAGTCGCGTGGCCCGCTGCCCGGTGTCCGCGTCAACGGGCATGGCAACCTGCCACCAGCGCACGGGCTGATCTGACGCCTGGAACGCCCGCAGCGCCGCCCCGCCCCGGTCCATGCCCGAACCGCCCGCGCGGAACGCCCGTGGTCGTTCCCGGACGAGAGTCTCGGCAAGGTTGTCGGGATCGTCCGAGGCGACGATCATGACGTCAGGCCGGCAGCCCGGCGCACCGGGCCTCAATCCCAGATCTTCCGCCACGGTAGAGACCCGGTCCACCAGATACTGGGCGGTTTCCGCGCGCAGGTTCGCGACGCCGATGCAGACCTCACCCTGCCAGCGCGCCAGTCCGCGGTCCGGGTTGGGGGCCGCGACCTCATTGACGAAGTCCCGGATCAGGGTGTCCAGCGGCCGGCCGGTGACCTCGATGTCCTCGAGCCGCACGGCGGGCGCGTTCGCGGCCGTCTGTTGCGGTGGTTCGGTCCAGCGATCAGTGGGGGGAAGCGATTGCGGGTCCGATGACCCGAGCAGTGCGGCAACAACGAATGCGAGCATTTCGGAGACCCCAGGGTTGTCCGCGACGCTAGCCACCTCTCGAGCGGGCGGTCAATCGATATTTCAGCGGTCGGAGGAGCCGAAAGCGTGAAGCGCGGCCGTCCGCCGATGGCCGTTCATGGCGAGGTTCAATCCGGCCATCATCGGTGGCGACGGCGCGGTGGAGACCCTAAGTTCCTGATCCGGACCCCGCAGGAGACACCATGGCCAAGACCTACGACTACGACCTCTTCGTCATCGGTGCCGGTTCCGGGGGCGTCCGGGCGGCGCGGCTGACGGCGCTGGGCGGCAAGAAGGTGGCCGTCGCCGAGGAGCACCGGGTCGGCGGCACCTGCGTCATTCGCGGCTGCGTGCCCAAGAAATTCATGGTCATGGCCTCCGAGGTCAGCCACGCGCTGGAAATCGCCGAGGGCTATGGCTGGACCGTCGACAAGGCGACCTTCGACTGGCCCAAATTCCTCGAGACCAAGGACGTCGAGATCGCCCGACTGTCGGGCATCTATGTCGCCAACCTCGGCAAGGCCGGCGTCGACCTGATCCACGGTCGCGCCGTATTGAAGGACGCCCACACGGTGGCCATTCTCGGCAAGGGCGAGGGGGGCGAGGATCTGATCGTCACCGCCGAACGCATTCTGGTCGCCACCGGCGGGCGGCCGTGGAAGCCCGCCGACCTGCCGGGCATCGACCATGCCATCACCTCGGAAGAGGCCTTCCACCTGCCCGAGCTGCCCAAACGCATCCTGATCGCCGGCGGCGGCTATATCGCTGTCGAGTTCGCCGGCATCTTCGCCGGGCTCGGGGTCGAGACGACCCTGATCTATCGCGGGCCCAACATCCTGCGCGGCTTCGACAACGACGTCCGCTCGCATCTGGCCGGCGAGCTCGAGAAGCGCGGCATCACGGTCATTCTCGGCTGCCAGCACACGGCGATCGAGAAGACCGCGACCGGCCTGCTCAACAAATTCGAGAACGGCCACGAGATCGAGACCGATGTGGTGATGTTCGCCACCGGTCGGGTGCCGCATGTCACCGATCTGGGGCTGGCGACCGCCGGGGTCGAGCTCAATGAAAAGGGCGCGATCAAGGTCGATGAATTTTCGCAGACCACGGCCGACAACATCTGGGCCGTCGGCGACGTCACCGACCGCATCAATCTGACCCCGGTCGCCATCCGCGAGGCCGTGGCCTTCCACGAGACCGTCTTCCGCGACAATCCGCAGAGCTATGACCACGACAATATCGCCAGCGCCGTGTTCAGCCAGCCCCCGGTCGGCGTGGTCGGCCTGTCCGAACACGACGCGCGCCAGACGCTGGGCGAGATCGACGTCTATGTGTCGCGCTTCCGCCCGATGAAATACGCCTTCACCGGCTCCGACGAACGGGTGCTGATGAAACTGGTGGTCGAGGCGAAGAGCCAGAAGGTCGTCGGCGTTCACATCGTCGGCCCCGAGTCCCCCGAGATGATCCAGCTGGCCGCTATCGCCGTGAAGGCCGGCCTGACCAAGGCCCAGTGGGACGCCACCTGCGCCGTCCACCCGACCATGGCCGAGGAACTGGTGATGATGAAGGACAAACAGACCCCCGGTGCCATGGCCGTGGGGTAGGGGAAGCCCCTCTCCCATGGGGAGAGGGGTTGGGGAGAGGGTGTACGGTGCCACCCCTTTCGCACAGTAAGCCCTCACCCTTTGACGCTTCGCGCCGTCCTTCGGGTCGCGCCCTCACATCCTTCTCCCCTCGTGGGAGAAGGTGGGCGGCGGAGCCGCTCGGATGAGGGGGTTGTCAGGGTCAAATCGATTGCCAGAGCGCGGCGGATGCCGTCCTGACCCCTCTCCCGGGGGAGAGGGGTTGGGGAGAGGGCGTACGGTATCGCCCGGTCGCACCGAAACCCCTCACCCTTTCGCGCATCCATTCGCTTCGCTCGCGGGCGCTCAAGCCCTCTCCCGCCGGGAGAGGGAAGCAATGCGAGAAGAATTCAAATTTCCATCCGGATTCACGTGAAAAACCTGCGCCCCTTCAACCCTCTACCCTTTTCCACCCGCAAAACTCCCGCCCCACCTCCATCCAGCCCCATACTCCCTGCGTCCCGTCGCAAGGAAGGGCCGCCTGGCCTGCGACCTGGTGT
>TARA_R110002012_G_scaffold137200_6_pt1 | contig 67124 bp, 62 predicted proteins | sample TARA_R110002012 | Tara Oceans TARA_R110002012 (sample SAMEA4396515) | marine metagenome | biome: Westerlies Biome; feature: [DCM] deep chlorophyll maximum layer (ENVO:01000326); material: water (ENVO:00002006), including particulate matter (ENVO:01000060) such as... | depth 40 m
GGACTGGGCCTTCCACTGCCATCTGCTGATGCATATGCACGCGGGGATGTTCAACGTCGTCACCGTGCGACCCATGGACGGAGCGGCGTCATGAACCGCCTCGTCATCGCCCTGGTCCCGCTGATGGTCGCCGTCGCCCCCGTCGCCACCCAGGCCCAGACGGCTCACGGCGGGCACACGACACCGCCGCCCCCGGCACGCACGCAGACGCCATCGGCACCCCACGCCGGGCACCGGACACCCGCGCCTGCGCCTGCAAGACCGACCCGACCGGCCACAGGTCCCCACGCCGGGCAGCGCGCGCCTGCCCGGCCGGTGGTCGCGGACCTCCACGCGGGCCACGTCGCCCCGACACCGCCCGTCGCCACCGATCCTCACGCCGGGCACGACATGTCGACGATGACAATGGGGCAATCCGAAACGCCGGCCCAGCCGGAGACCGACCCGCACGCCGGGCATGACATGTCGACTCCGCCTGCGGCCACCAACCCTCATGCCGGACACGACATGTCGACGATGGCGATGGGACCGCCCGATGTGCCGACCAGCGCCGACAATCCCGGCCGCCCGCCGGAAGCGCCGGTTCCGGTCACGGCCCTGAGCGGCCCGACCCACGCCGCCGACCTGATCTACGGAGCGGCAGCCATGGCTGCGTCACGCCGGGGCCTCGTGGTCGAAAATGGCGACATACGCACCACGGCCGTCATCGTCGACCGGTTCGAGGTCAGCTCCGGCAACGGGGCTGACAGCTGGCTGTGGGACGTCCAGGGCTGGTCGGGCGGCGACATCAACCGCTTCTGGTGGAAGTCCGAAGGTGAAGGTGAAGTCGGCGGCAATCTCGAGTCGGTCGAAATCCAGGCGCTCTACAGCCGTGCCGTTTCACCCTTCTGGAACCTTCAGACCGGCGTGCGTCAGGACGTTCGGCGCGACGGTGGGGATACCACCCATCTGGTGCTCGGTATTCAGGGACTGGCTCCGCACTGGTGGGAGGTCGACGCAGCGGCCTTCCTGTCGACAGACGGCAATCTGACCGCCCGGGCCGAAGCCGAATACGATCAGCGCATCACCCAGAAATGGATTCTCCAGCCGCGCTTTGAAATCAAGGCCTCGGCCAACGACATCCCGGAACTGGAGACAGGAACGGGCCTGACCTCCGTCTCGGCTGGATTGAGACTGCGCTACGAGTTCCGCAAGGAGTTCGCCCCCTACCTCGGGGTCGAATGGAGCCGCGCGCTCGGCAATACGGCGGACTATGTCGAGGCCCGCGGCGGGCAGGTGGACGACACCCGCGTCGTCATTGGTCTCAAAGCCTGGTTCTAGAACTGACTCCGGAAAAGGCTCCGGCCTGACGGGCCAGGACCCGATGCCGAATAGCGCTTGCCCGGGTCGACCACATCGGCGAATCTCCTGAGCCGGAGATCGTAGCGACATGTCGACAGAAGTAGTGGCCCTGGTGATCGCTCTCTCCGGCGCGACCCTGACGCTGATCCTGGCGCGGAGCCTCGGCCTCGACTCCCTCTCCTGGGGTACCCGTCTGGCCCTCTGGGCCGTCGCCGGCGCGGCCCTGCTGGTTCTCGCCGTCGACAGGGGGTCTCTCGTTGCGACGATGGGCAGTATTGGGCTGGCTGAACCGGGGCGACGCTCCCTGCTATGGGGTCTCGCCGGTGCCATAGGGCTGATGGCGACGGGTGGAGCCGTCCTCGCGATCCAGCGCCTTCTGGGGGTGTCCGCCGGCGATCAGGACACCTTTGCGCGGGTCGCTGCCCTGCCCCTGGCGCACCGGTTGTTCATTATCCTGACCGCAGCGGTGGTCGAGGAAATTCTGTTCCGCGGCGTCCCCCTGACAGTCGGTCCGCCGATACTGGGAGGTCTCGCTCCAGCGGCGATCATGGCCGTCGCGGCCTTTGTCCTCGCCCATTTCCGCTGGAAGCCGATCCACCTCATCCAGGTCGCTGTCGCCGGAGCGGGTCTGTGCGTCCTGTTCGTCCTGAGCGGTGGCGATCTGTGGGCCTGTATCGTCGCACACCTGATCATCGATGCCGTCGGTTTTCTGATGGTGCCGATGATCCTGCGCCTCAAAGGGAAAACCGCCATCGGTTGACCGTGCGCCCGGCCGATGGCTCAGACCGCCTCGACCGTAACCGACTGACGGACCATTTCGCACGCGTCCCGGGTGCTCAGAAAGGCGATGTCGGCCGCGTCACGGCCACTGGCGATCCGCACCAGACCCGCGATCGGGGCCAGGCCGGTCGGGTCGATCAACCACCAGCCGTCCGACAGCCAGACCTCAAACACGGCGTGAAAATCCGGGGGGGCCAGTTGAAAGGCATAAGCACTGACCGCCCGCGCCGGAATGCCCGCGGCGCGACACAGGGTGATGCCCAGATGGGTGAAGTCGCGGCATACGCCCGCGCGGTCGATGAAGGTTCGGGCGGCCGTGGTTTCGCCGTCAGACACGCCGAAGCGATAATCGACGTTCTCGGCGATCCAGGCGACGATGGCCCGCACCCGCGTCCCGCCGGTCAGGGTGCCAAACTCGCGCTCGACAAACCGGCCGAACTGGTCGGACGGGCAATACCGACTCGGCCACAGATAGGTCAGCACCTCCACCGGCAGTTCAGCCCAATCGTGTTGAACCGCAGCGGACGACAGCTCCGTCAACCGCCCGTTGTCGACCAAGGCCTCATAGAGCACCGTCACCTCACCCGACAGGCGAGCCCGCAATGGCCGCGTACCGAAATCGACTGTCTCGTCCACGCGGAACGGGACCGCCGGGGTGAGGGCCAGCGTCTCCTCCAGAATCTGTTGTCCTGGCCAATGGGCGACGTGGATCTGGAAAATCGCGTCCATCGGCGGATCGAAGCGATAGACCAGCTCGGAACGGACACGGAGTTTCATGGCAGCCTTTGCGCGAGAGGGGGACAGGGCCTCAACGCCGCCGTGGCCGTATCGGTCCCGAGGGTCGGCGGCAACCCGTGCATAAAGCCATCCGGGCACAATGGCGGCTCCGCAGGACCGCTTACGGCTCCAGTTCGATGTCCCAGTAGAGGAAATTTTAGTCGCCAGACTTCTCGATTTATCTTCCTGATATTGCTGAAAAATCGCGGATCACTGCAAAATCTCAGCGGCGATTGGTCACCACATGGTCACCAGAGGACGAGATTTCGCGGTCATTACCGGTCATTCTCGTCCACGTAGATCGACTAGCAGAAATCGTCACATAAGTCTCGACTGTGACCGAGTGCGCCACGAGCGGACACCAAGACTGTCTCGAAAACCGGGACGCGATCGGCTTAGAGATCGACCTTTTCAGACCTCATGGTTGGCGCGTGACAGCGCCGTCTTCACTTCAATCTCGACAGCCGATGAAGTCTCCCAATCATGTGTCACCAAAAAGCTGGGAACGTACCTCGCCGCGCCCGAGGAGTTTCGCGAACCGCCTGTAGTCTTGGTTCTCTCGCTGCCAGCGTCCCGCAACGACAGCCGGATGCACTTTAGCTTTCAGGGCGACCGCCAAGACGCCATCGGTGTCGAGGTCGTCGGCGACGTACTTCTTCCACACATTCGGGGGAATGAGGGCGTCTTGGGCGAACCTGTCAGCTTCGTCCTCGATCTCGTCGGCACCCTTGAGGTCGAGATCGTCAAGGATCAGGCGTCTGTCTGCATTCAGGTGGCGAGCGACGTGGCAGAACTCGTGCAGCAGCGTGAACCAGAAATTGTCGAGCCTGTCGTGGCGCAGCGTCATGGCGATCACCGGCGCGCTATCGGAACGGCACAGGGCGGCGCCATCCAGATAGGTTCCGGGAAGGTGTTCGAGGGCGACGAAGACGATCCCGTATGCTCGCAGCTTCGCCTCCACCAAGGATAGGCCGTCGGCCTGCTGGCTCAACCTCGCCAACTCGATCCCCCACTCGGACTTTATGACGGGTCGCTTGGCCGGCATCTTCACCGCATCCGCCTTGACCACGACCGCTGCACACCACGCGTGAAGCGCCGCGAGATCAGTCTTGGCGTTGGTGCGGTCGGTCCTAGTCTTGCGCAGGAACGCTGGAGCCGCTGAAGGCGGAAAGATCCTGTCGATGAACTGCTCGTAAGTCTCGCGAGCCTTGAGGACACCGAATGTCCTGAGCTTGTCGAGCGCCGCCTTCGACGGCTTGCTCACCTTGGCGGAGGCCTCGCGCGCAGGCGCGGCGATCAGAGCGGCCGCAGGGATGCCGAGATGCTGGTTCAACGACCGGATCATATCGATCGAGAGATCCCGCCGGCCTGACAACACCTCAGACACCCGCGCCCGGGACCCGATGTACGGTTCGAGGTCCCGCGGCTGAAGACCTCGCTGCGACATCCTGAAACGTATCGCCTCGACCGCGGTCGGCGCCGGCAGATCGTACTGACTTTTCTCCCAGCGCTCGACGAGTGCCTGGATTATTTCAAGTTCATCCACTGAGGAAGCGTCGGATCTGGAAATGAGGACCGCTGCTCTGGCAAGAGACGCCTGGTACGTCTCTTCGGTCCGGATGGGGGCAATTTTCATGCGGACCTCCGCCGCCTTGCAGCAGCAGGAGTCGAAGCTTTGGCGGGCTGAACGGTGTCGATCAAGGCGATACCCCTTTCAAAATTGAACGCGACCACGGCGTCGAGCGCATCATCGACGGCGATGACAGCCCGGTTCTTCGACCAGCCAGCGCGCGGAAACGACGAGGTCACGTCGTCCACGCACGCCCAGTCTCCCGCCTCGAGTTCGGCGCAGAGCGCCGCGCATGCGCCACGCGCGGCAAGCGAGGCGCCAGCCGCCGCTGCGAAAAGCTTTGGCGCACCCATGAGCTTCATTGGTTCCAGAAGTAACGGAAGTCGATGATTCGATCATAGTCGATCCCATTTTGGGATCAAACCTCTTGCGAATCCGTTCCGACTGTGAGATTTCAATCTCGCTCCCATTTTGGGATCACAAAGGAACGCCAGACATGACGACGCCCGACTCCGACCCTCCCGACCTGATCGCCGCCGCCCGGGGCCGCAACTTCCCCTTCACCGTGAACGGGCGCCCGTTCTCCATCGATGACGACGATCCGAGCGGCCGCGATCTCCGGGCGGCGGCCCGCCTGGATCCCGCGAGCGCCTGGATCCTGATCCAGATCCGCGACCGGGGTGCGACCTCGCTCGGCCTGGACGACAAGATCACGCTGCGGAAAGGTGAAACTGCGGTGTTCCGCGCCTTCGAGAGCGACCGTCTGTTCTCCTTCACGCTGGTCGAGCGCGGCTGGGAGTGGGGGGCGGAGACGATCCTGGAAAGCGAGCTGCGCCAGTACGGCGAAGTGCCGGACGATTACGACATCGTGCAGGACAAGGCCCACGACGAGGTCATCGAACGCGGCTCCGCGATCTCGCTGACGGACAAGGGGGCCGAGCAGTTCATCACGCGTCCGACGCCGCCGCGCGAGGTCACGATCCGGGTCAACGGTCGCAAGCGCACCGTACCGGCCGGCCTGATCACCTACGAGACCGTGGTCGGCCTGGCCTTCCCGGACGCCGTTCCCAACCCGGATGTCATCTACACCGTCGGGTTCCGCCACGGCGGCGCCGCCCACCCCGAAGGTTCGCTCGTCGCGGGTCAGTCCGTCGAAGTCCGTGAAGGGATGATCTTCGTTGCCACACCCACTAATCGCTCGTAGCCCCGACCTCGTCCGTCTTCAGAACGAGGGCTTCGACATCGAGATCCGCGCCGGCCACCTGGTCGTCCACGACATTCCGTACGTGAATGACCGCAAGGAGGTCGGCGTCGGGACCCTCGTGTCGGACCTGACCCTGAACGGCGACATCACCGCGACGCCGCAAAACCATGTCGCCATGTTCGCGGGGGACCAGCCCTGCGACATGGAGGGGCGGCCGATCACCGCCATCACCCACGCGACCCAGCGCCAGGATCTCGGCCAGGGCGTGGTAATCGACCGCTCGTTCTCGAACAAGCCGGCCGCCGGGTATGTGGACTACTTCCACAAGATCACGACCTACGTCGCGATCCTCTCGGGTCCGGCGCAAGCGCTCGACGCCGGCGTCACGGCCCGGACCTTCAAGGTCCGCGACGGTGACGACGACAGCCCGTTCCGTTACGTCGATACGGCGAGCAGCCGGGCCGGCATCAGCCAGATCACCCGGAAACTGGCGCTGAACCGGGCCGTCATCGTCGGTCTGGGCGGCACCGGCGCCTACACGCTCGACCTGCTGGCCAAGACGCCAGTGCGCAGGATCGACCTGTTCGACGGCGACCGGTTCCTCCAGCACAACGCGTTCCGGGGCCCCGGCGCGCCCTCGATCGAACTGCTGAGGACAAAGCCTTGGAAGGTCGACTACTGGCAGTCGGTCTACAGCCACATGCACGGCGGTATCGTCGCCAACCGCACCTATCTGCATGACGAAAACGTCGAGCAGCTGGCCGGGGCCGACATCGTGTTCCTGTGCATGGACGCCGGTCCGGCCAAGGCGGCGATCATTCGCGGGCTCGAACGGCTCGGTCTCAGCTTCATCGACGTCGGCATGGGACTCGATCTCGTGGATGACCAGATCCTCGGCCAGGTGCGCATCACCTCGAGCACTCCAGCGAAGCGCGATCACGTGTGGGCCGGTCGCGTCTCGATGGTCGGCGGCGACGAGGAGGACCTCTACGGCCGCAACATCCAGGTCGCCGACCTCAACATGCTCAACGCGTCCCTCGCGGTCGGACGCTGGAAGCGGATGCTCGGATTCTATCTTGACCTCGAGCACGAGCATCACTCGGTCTACGCCGTCGACGGCAATCACCTGCTGAACGAGGAGCGGGCGGCATGAGGATCGACAGGCTCAGGCCGTCTTTCGTGGCGGACATTCCGGAAACGCTAGAACCGGGCGTCCTCTACCTGGCGCTCGAATATGACGCGATGGCCCACCTCTGCGCCTGCGGCTGCGGCGCCGAGGTCGCCACCCCCATCGGCCCGACCGACTGGAGGATCGCTTGGAACGGCGTCGGCATGACGGTGCGTCCGTCGATCGGAAACGGCTCGCTGGCCTGTCGCTCGCACTATGTGATCGAGGCCGGACGGATCAATTGGTGCGCGCCCATGTCGGACCGCGACATCGCGGGCGAACGGGCGAGGACCGCCGCAGCCAAGGGGCTTACGCCCTACCCGAGCGCGCGTCAGGCCGAGCCTCCCGAGCCGCAGATTGCCCAGCCGCTCGCTGCGCAAGCCCCTTGGTACATCCGGGCTTGGCGTCAAATCGTCGGCTCATAGGCGACGTCATCTGCGGTTGGTCGAAACGCCGCCTTTTACGATGTTCCTTCCCGCGCCCCATCCTAATGTCGGGGACGGGCGCGGGAAGACGACGTCCGCCGCCACTAGCCGCCACTATCTGTCTTTGTAACGACATCAAAACCTAGCTTCGAGTTGCATCAGCCAGACGCGCCGGTCTACCTAATGCGAATGGTGAAGCTGGGCGCCGCAGCTGACGAAGAGCTTGGACGCCCCTAACACCCGCGCTTCCGTCACGGCGCCCCAGCCCGCTTAGATCCACTTCAAAGTGCGATCGAACCCGTAGGATCCGGCGATGCCCTTGTCTGTCCGCAGAACTGTCATAGCGCATGGCCGTCTAGCGATGCGGCAACTGCGCCTCGAAGCAGCGCGTCAGTCGCGTCACGGTCTTCAGATTCTGTCCTTCGAACAGTTGGCGGTCCGACTCGCCGGCGGCTTCTGCCGCTCCATCGATGATGAAAGCCTGCGGATCGCGATCCAAGCGACATTACCGGTCACGGCCGTCGGCGAACTCGAGGGCATCAAGACCCTGCCGGGCATGGTCGCGGCCTCGGCCGGCACGCTGAAGAAGGCTTGGCACGCCGGCGTCGATCTCGCCGGCCGCCCGGAGGAGCATCCCCGCCTCGACGCCATCGCCCGCCTTGAGGCTGGAGTTCTCGCGCGACTGCCGGCCGGTATGCTGCGGCCCTGCGACCTTGTCGCTGCGGCTTGTGACCGGCTCGATCATGCACCCGCCGTGCTGGGGCCGGTCGAGATCGTCGGAGTCACCGAACTTTCCCCGTGTTGGCGTCCCCTGCTGTCGGCGCTGGCCGGTCGGATTCAGGTCACCTGGACGGCAGGTCCCCGTCCTACCCCGTCTTGGCTGGAAGGGATGGAGGTCACTATCTCCCGCGAGGATGCCCAGGCGCCGGCCATCGAGGCCGTCAGCGCCGCCACCGCTTATCACGAGGCCATCGAGGCGCTGCGCTGGGCGAGGGCGCTGCTCGCCTCTGGCGAAGCGACCCCTTCCGAGATCGCCATCGCCGCAGCCTCGACAGGGGAATACGACGATCACCTCTTCACCCTGCGGGCCGACGCCAATCTGGACCTGCACTTCGTGCATGGGATCAAGGTGGTCACGACGCGCGACGGCCAGGCCGCCGCGGCGCTGGCGGACATCCTTGTCCGGGGCCTCTCCCAGCCACGCCTCCGGCGCCTGGCCGTCCTTTGCGGCTCCGAGGCCGGGCCATTCGAAAGTCTTCCCGACAACTGGATGCGCGTCCTGCCGCCGGATGCGCCGCTGGGGTCCATGCAAGCGTGGGATCGCCTTCTGAATCGCCTGACGCCGGGCGACTGGCCGGATGGACGCGATCACGTCGCTACGCTTCGGCCGCTTGTTGCCCTGCTCCTTCAGGGCCACGCCGCCGCCGAACTCGCGGGCCAGACCTTCCTCACCGGTCGCGCCCGCGCGATCTGGCGCAAGGTCCTTCTGGCCGGGCCCGCCGCCTCGCTCGACGCGACGCTGGACACCCTCAAACAGGACGACGGCCTGGAGGCCTGCGTCTCCGTCGCCTGGATGCCGGCCAGTGCCTTGGCCGCCTCGCCGCGCAAATTCGTGCGGCTGGTCGGAATGAATTCGTCCCGCTGGCCCCGCGCCATCTCGGAAGACCGACTGATCCCGGACCATGTGATCCCCAAGTTCGATCTGGACCCGCTTCCCGTCGACGCCGCAGATCGTCGGGATTTCGAGACCATCTTGGCGACCACGCACCGTCAGATCGTGCTGTCCCGCGCACGGCGCGATGGGGAAGGCCGTCTTCTTGGGAGAAGCGCCATGACCGTGGCCATGCCCGAGGAGGTCTATATCCGGCGCAATGCGACCCCGGCCCACGCCTTCAGCGAAACCGACCGGTTGATGGCCCGCCGCGACGAGTTCGCCGGAACCGCACAGGCGGAGAGCGCCCTGGCAGCCTGGCGCGACTGGCATCGGCCAGAGATCACCGCCCATGACGGGCGGATCCGCCCAGATCACCCGCTCCTACTAGCCATCCTGGAGCGGACCCAGTCCGCTAGCTCGCTGCGCCGGCTGTTGCGCAATCCCCTCGCCTTTGTCTGGCGCTACGCCCTGTCGCTGAAACGCCGGGACGTCAGCGACGAACCTCTGGTGCTCGACGCTCTTCAGATGGGCAACCTCGTTCACATGACCCTGGACATGGCGCTGTCGCTTCTGGAAGCCGGCGGCGGTCTCGCCGGGGCGAGCGACGACGAGATCGAGGCCGCCGTCCAGGCCGCCGCATCCGAGGTCGCCGTTCGCTGGGAGGCCGAACAGGCGGCTCCGCCCGAGGTCATTTGGCGTCGCACCCTGGAAGAGGCGCGGATGCTGACTACCCGATCCCTGACGTTCGGCGACGAGGTGCTGGCGGACGCCACATCCTACGGCGAGGCGGGCTTCGGCGGCTCCGAGCCCCGGACGGCCGGGGCGACGCCGTGGGATCCGTCGCGGGCCGTGGAAATCCCAGACACCGGCTTCAGGATCAGCGGCTACATCGACCGGCTGGACGTGTCCGGCGACGGTCAGCGGGCTTTGGTCAGGGACTACAAGACGGGCAAGCCGCCTAAGGACGACATCGTCATCAACGGCGGCAAGGAACTGCAGCGCTGTCTTTACGCCTTCGCCGTGAAGGCGATGCTGGGCAATGACGTCGCCATTACCGCCTCGCTTCTCTATCCTCGTGTCCCGGCCGAACTCGTCCTAGCGGATCCGGAGGCGACGCTCGCCGACATCACCGGCCACCTCCAGGCCGCCCGAGCCAGTCTGATCTCGGGCGAGGCCTTGCCCGGCCCGGATGCGGGCGGGAGCTATGATGACCTGTCCTTCGCCCTGCCGGCGAACGCCGCCGCCACCTACTGCAAACGCAAGACGCCCGCCGTCGTCGCCGCCCTGGGCGACGCGGCCCTTGTCTGGGATGCGCTCTGATGACCGACACCGTTCAAGGGCTTCGCGACGACGAGGCGCGCCGCACCGCCATAACTATTCATGATCGGTCCATCCTCGTCGAGGCGGGCGCGGGCTCGGGCAAGACCGCTGTCATGGCGGGCCGGATCGCCGCGATGTTGGCGGAAGGCACGCCGCCGGCCTCGATCGCAGCGGTCACCTTCACCGAACTTGCGGCGAGCGAACTTCTGGTCCGGGTCCGCGACGTCGTCAGCGAACTGGCCGCAGGCCACGTTCCCGCCGAACTGCGGATCGCCTATCCGGGCGGCCTGAGCGAGACCCAGCGCGGCCATCTGGCCCTGGCCTATATGGCGATCGGCGACCTGACCTGTTCCACGATCCACGGCTTTTGCCAGCGCCTCATCAAACCCTATCCGGTCGAGGCGGATATCGACCCGGGTGCCGCCATCCTGGACCGCAACCAGGGCGACCTCGCCTTTGTCGAAATCGTCGACTCTTGGCTCCGGCACCAATTGTCGGGGGGCGAAGGCGGCCTGCTGGCCGACCTGGTGCTGCATAGCCCGGGGGAAACGGTGGCCCTGGTCCACAAGATCGCCGACAACTTGCGCCGACGCCGTACGGTGTCGGCCCCGGCGGTCAGTCCTCTTGCTCCGCTGGTCTTGGCCTTCCGGCAGGCCGTCGATGATCTCGCGACCTTTCTGGCCGGCGCCCCCGCCGTGGAGGCCGAGACGGCCGACCAGTCGGTGCGTTTTGGAGAACTGGCCGACGCGATCGACGATGCGACCGTGGAGACCCCGGCGGGCTTGGTGCGTTTGCTGGTCCTCAAGCCCCACCGCGACCTCACCACCGCCACGGGCGCCTTCAGCGCCTATCGCAAGAAGGGCAAATGGGCGGACGCCGCCAAGCGGCAGGGGCTGTCGAAGGCCGAAGGCGACCGGTTGAACCTGGAGGCCGGCGGCCATTACGACGCCTGCTGCAAAGCCTGGTCAGAGATGACGGAAGTGGTCGCGAGCCGGGTGCTTGCCGACTTGATCCGCCAGGTGCAGCCCGTTCTGCGGCGGTTTCGCGAGTACAAGCGATCGACGGCCCTGCTGGATTTCGACGACCTGATCTTCGCCGCGCGCGATCTGCTGCGTGACCATGACGATGTCCGCCGGGCCCTCGCCCTGCGGTTCTCACGGGTTCTGGTCGATGAGTTCCAGGATACGGATCCGATGCAGACCGAGATCTTCTGGCGGCTTTGCGGCGAACCACCGTCGGGCGTCACGGGGGACGCGGCTTCGGACTGGGCCGCCTTCCACATCCGGCCGGGCGCGCTCTTCCTGGTCGGGGATCCGAAACAGGCGATCTATCGCTTTCGGGGCGCCGACGTCGCCGCTTACGTCCGGGCGCGGCAGGCATTCGCCGCTCGGGACGGAGACAGCGTCCTGTCGATCTCGACGAATTTCCGGTCCTGCGCCCCGATCCTAGCCTATGTGAACAGCCGGTTCGAAGCCGTTCTGTCCAGCGACGGCCAGCCGGGATTCACCGCACTGGACGCCTTCCACCCCGACCGCGGCGAGGCCGTATGCGTCGCGGCCCTGGACGTCGCCGCCGCCGACGCCGACGGCAAGGCCTCGCCTGACGTCCAGCGTGACGCGGAGGCGGAGGCCGTGGCTGAGATGTGCGCCCGGCTGATCGGTAGCGAGATGATCTTGGATCGTCGCTCCGGAGACAGCCGCGTCTGCCGCCCGGGCGACGTCGCTTTGCTGGCTCCCACGGGCAGCGAGCTGTGGCGATACGAAGAAGCGCTTGAGCGTCGCGGCATCCCCGTCGCCACCCAGGCCGGCAAGGGCTTCTTCAAGCGTCAGGAAATTCAGGACCTCATCGCCATCACGCGGGTGCTGTCGGATCGCCGCGACACGCTCGCCCTGGTCGCGCTTTTGCGAGGACCGCTCGTCGGTCTGACGGAAGAGGCGTTGCTCGACATCGTCTGGGCCCTGGCCCGGCCGGAGGACCGTCCGGAGGATGTGGGCAAGCTGGACCTCGGCGTCGAAGCCGCCGGGATCGCCCATGCGCTCGCGCGGCGCGTGATCGAGACCCTTCAGGCCTTGCAGCGTCGCGTTCACAGCACGACGCCTCATGACCTCCTGTCCCAAGCCGTCGATGCTCTTCGGGTTCGGCCGCTCTTGCTGCAGCGGCACCAGGGCCAAGCGGAGCGGGCCCTCGCCAACGTCGATCTCTACCTGTCGATGACCGCCGGCTTCGCCGTGCGGGGGCTGCGCGCCTTTTCCGAGACGATGACGGCGGCCTGGACCGACGAGGCCCGAGCCGTCGAGGGCCGGCCCGACGCCCAGGAGGAGGCGGTCGCCCTCTACACCATGCATGCCGCCAAGGGGCTGGAGTGGCCGATCGTGGTTCCGATCAACACTATGACCAGGATCATGGCGGCCGAGAACGCGGTCACCGACCGCGGCACCGACGTCTTCTACTGCCCGGTCCTGGGGGTAAAGCCGGCAGGTTTCGACGCGGTGCGAGAGGCGGAGAAAGACGAGCTCGACCGCGAACGCATTCGGCTCTGGTACGTCGCCTCGACCCGGGCGCGCGAACTTCTCGTCCTGCCGCGCCTGGATGTGGCTCCCGTCAAGACCGCCTGGATCGGGCTGCTCGATCTGTCCCTAGCCGACCTGCCCGCGCTGGACTTGGCCCATCTGTCTCCCGAGCCGGGCGAGGGCCGCTCGGGCCAACCCAATACCCAGACGCGCGAGGTCTTCGCCAGCGAAGCCTCCAGAATCGTAGACGGTCAGGTCGCCCTTCGCTGGCTGGCGCCTAGTCGTGATGAGGGCGGGGACGGCCCGCTGTTGACACCAGAGATCGCTGAGATCTGGGCGGCATCCGACACATCCCAGCCCGATGAGGACATTCCATCACCGGCCGTCCAAGGTGGCCGGGAACGCGGACTCGTCCTGCACAAGCTGCTCGAGGAGGTTCTGACGGGCGAGACTGCGGACGACGCCGAAGCCTTGGTTTCGCGGGCTCGGGACCTCATCATCGCAATCGGCCAGAGTCCGGTCGAGGACGCCGCGACCGGACTGTCCGCCACCGAACTCGCCGGCTGCGTCAGCCGGACCCTAGCTCTGCCAGAGATCGTGGCGCTTCGGCCGACCCTCATTCCCGAGTTTCCGGTTTACGCGGCTATGCACGATGAAGACGGGGAAAAGGTCACCGTTGGGGTCACCGATGCAACCAGCTTCGGCGCCGACGGCCAAGCCGAGGTAGTCATTGACTGGAAGAGCGACGTGCGGCCGACGCCGGAAACGCTCGATCACTACAACCGCCAAGTCAGGAACTACCTTGATATGACCGGTACACCGCGCGGCCTCATAGTGCTGGTGACCAGCGGACAGATCATCACCGTCAGCTCATCTCCCCGTCCGTCTGCGTTCTGACAGAGTAAGGCAGACCTCGTCGATTCTCAGCAGCGGAGAGAGCTGGATAGGCTCAACGAAAGGTGTGAGTGAAATCGCTAGGCTGGAGCAGGCTGGCCTGGCGTTGCCCCACCAATGGCGGCTACGCCGTCGCTGGTACCCCTCCGTGCTCGCCCCACAGACTGCTGGCAGCCCGACTGAAGGCCTGCCCCTGCGCATTTCGGGACGCTCAGGGGTTGAGCCGGACTCCAGGACCACCGGACGCATCTGCGGAAATGAAGGTGATGCCAGCTTCCTCTAGCGCGCGCTGGATGCGAGCCATATTGGTCGCCAAAATAGCGCCCTTTCCCGTCTCGAACCGCAGGATCGTAGAGTCGGCGACACCGGAAAGTTCCGCCAACTTTCTGACGCTCAGGTTTGCCCCAGCTCTGGCCATTCGGACCTGCGCAGCGTCGATCATGATCGAAATTCCTCCACGCGTGACGGAATTTCGTTGACTTAGTCATCGAAATTCGGTCGAGTGTAGGGGAGATTCCATCAAACTCCACCGTTCAGCGCCGACTGAGCGACCGGGCGACTGCGCGGGAGATCAAACATGTCTGACGGGTCGAAGTTGTCTACGCACGAGAGATGGCTTGCGCTCGATGATCACCGGCTTCGCCTGCTGGACGCTTGGTGCGAACTCCACATGCATCTGGAGAGGCAAGTTGGATGGTTTGCTTCGTCAGACGCAGCGCGAGCCGAGGTAGAGCAGACCACCGGCCTGTCCGATCTCGACACCACCTTGAGCCTGATCCACCGGCGCCTTCGCCGCTGGCTGCGTGCACTGCCGACCGACCCCACAGATGACGTCGCAATCGTGACGGCCAGCTTGCGGATCGCCGAGCGGCTTCTCCCGGCGGAAGAGAACCGCGTCGTGCATGGAATGATCACACGGGCCGTGCGGGACCTGAAGCGGATGCAGGATCGGTCATGACCAGTCGGCGGCGCGGAACGGATCGCCACCTCGCGGCGGCGTTCTCTAAGAACGCCCGGTCATTTCATGCCATGGCCCGCAGTCAGCGGGACCGGCACGCTGGGACGTCGGCCTATTATTTAGCCATCGCCATCGAGGTCGGCCTGAAGGCTTACCTCATTCATCGCGGGATGACTGATCAATGGAACCGGGTCCACCTTCGCCATGGCCTGACCAAGGCGTTGAAGTGCGTCCGGCGTGCCGGGTTGAAGGACGTCCCGAAGGAATGCGCGAATTGGCCGACTTCCTCAGCCCGCTGTACGCGTCTGGGGCTCTGTCGAGAGGCTTGGCCAGACCGGTGATGCCACTGCCACCGACCGCCGCCGACCGAGCTATCGCCGAGTTGCTGACTACGGTCGAGACCATCATCGCGGACGGAGAGAGGGGTGGCGGATGATTCCCTCAAAGCCTCGACCAAAGACCCGCCGCAAAAGGCCGACTAAGGACGATGGACAAGTCCTTGTTCGGGCGATCCTGAAACTGCCCATAGACCTGCGCGACGTGTTCCTCCTGAATCGGATGGCGGGCATGACCTATACCGAAATCGGGCTGTACCTTGGGATGGCCCCGAAGGCCGTCGAGACTTCGCTCGCCGCCGCGCTGGGTAGGCTTACGCAGGCAGTCACCGCGAGCGACGCATCTTTGAAAAATCGGACGACGAAACTGACCTGCATCGCGGCCAGGCCAAGCCAGACGCAGAGCGTGCCACGCCTCCGCGAAGCGCCCTAGACGCGCAGGTCGCCTCCGAAACGGGAATTAAGAATCACGTCGGACCAAGTCCGATCAAACCCTATCAAAGGTCAGCAATCCTCACGCCGACGAGAGGTAAGTTCACGATCTCGGGAGGAGAGTTCGCGTTCCAAACATCTCTGAATAAGCCTGAAATGGCCTGAAACAACTCTGTTGCGCCGAGCGCCGATCTTGCCCGATTCGTCCAGATGTTGCCCCCTTGTTTCCCCAGCTTTCTGACGACAGCGTGGAAGGGAAAGTGAGGAGTAACCGATGACTGAGTTTCAATTTCGCGGCGCCGAAGATCCCCTGCTGACCCGCAAAGAGGCATCAACCGAGCTTCTGCGTATGGGCATTCGCCGTTCGCCCTCGACCTTGGCCAAGATCTTCTGCACCCGATCAGACGGCCCGCCCTGCACCCATCTCGGGCGCACGCCCTACTATCCGAAAAGCCTGCTGCACGACTGGGCGCGCAGTCAGCTCACCGGTCTGAGGTCCTCGTCCAGCCAGCCGCGTCGGGCGGCCGAATGGGATGAGCCCACAGGGGACCGCCATCGGCCTTCCCTGTGACCGATCACAGTTCCAGACCGGTGCGGCGACCGGCCTGTTGCCCGAAGCGGAAGTCGACGACGCCGGCCTGGACGCTGCCCGTCATCGCCTGACCCCGGCACGCCTCCAGCGCGGCGCGCCACGGCGCCAGGGTGATCGCATGCCGACCCTCGACCACCGCAAACGGCTGACGGCCAACCTGCACCTTCGACATGTAGACCCCGGAGAAGGCCTGTCCGCTGGCGGCCATGAACACGGGTTTGCCGTGAGCGCCGAGCTTTTCGAACACCGTCTGGATTTCTATCGTCGTCAGCGCATGGACATCCTTGGCGCCCAAGGCCAGCGGATCGCCTGACCCCAAGCCCAAACCGCGCAAGGTCGCCGCGCGTTGGGGCAGCGCCCGGCGCACGGCATCACCGAACGGTCCCTGCATCGACGTCTGTGCGTCCTTGGCCAGGAGGGTGTCGAGGTAGGTGTGCGCTTTCGCGTCGATCTGATCCTTGAGCGGCCTGGCATCGAGGACCCGCACCTCCATGGCGGCGTTTCCATCCCTGGCCCTATCCGCCATTGCGGCCCGAGCGCCATACTCTTGTGGGACGCGGAAACGCCCATCCCCGAGAGCCTCGCAGGCTCCCTCCCGGCTCATGGCCTCCAGACGACGAGTATGCCGCTCTATGAAGGTGTCACTATCCGCCGGACGCGCCGCCTTATGCTCCGCCGCCGAATAGATGCCGCCCCGCTCTGCTGCGACCTCCGCAATCGTCTGGTCTGCCGGCCGCGCTTTCAGTGCCGCCGCGCGCACCTCGACGATCGCGCCCTCCGCGACGCGATCCAGCGCCAAGGCAGCCTGTACGGTCGGAAGACGCAGATGCCCCAGCCGCCCGTCGGCCATGTCCAGGACAAGGACCTGCGCGCCGTTGTCATAGGCCCCCATGGGCGCCAATCCGCCGTAGGCGCCGACCACCCGGTCGCCCGGCTCCATAGCCACCGCTTCAAGTCGTGACAGCTGCCCCGACCACTCGCCACCCCAAAGGGCCTTCGTCGCCGCCCGCTCCCTTCCCTCGCGCTCACCGAAGGCCTGAAGTCGCTCGCGCAGATTGCCGGGTAGGCGCCAGGTCTCGCTGGTTTCCCGTGTGACCCAGCCTCCGGTCTCCAGATGGACCAGGCGACGCAGAGCGTCTCCGCGCACCACTTCCGGCACATCGGTGAGAGACAGGCGTCCGTCCGAAGCCGCACCGATGAGGGTCCGGTCCATCGCCGTGAACCGATCCGCCGTCGGGTTCCGCTCGGCATGGGCGGACATCTCCTGCCTCGGACCGAGGATCTCCGTGGCCAGTTCCTGGGCGCGCCCGCGCAACCCGTGGCTGACGTAGTCGCGCGGCAGAACCAGATCGCGACCGTCGTCCCGCTTGCCCCGCACCAGGATATGCAGATGCGGACGACCGGTGTCGAAATGCGCGCCGGCGACCCAGTCGATCGAGGTCCCCATGTCCCGCTCAACCCGCTCCATGAACTGGCGGGCATAGGCCTTGAGATCAGGCAGGTCCCGCCCATCCTCCGGGTTCACGATCAGGCGGAAATGATGCCGGTCCGGATCGCAACGCCGGGCGAAGGCGGGCGCATCGGCGGCGTCCGAACTCTTGTCGAAGAACTGGCCCTCGGCGCCCGCCTCGCCCGCGCCTTCGCGCTCGACATAGCGGACGTGGGTCATGAGGGCCTTGCTGGCGGCCGGTCCCATTTTCACGACGCGCGCCTTGACCATCACGCGGCGCTGGCCTCCCGTCGCCGCCTTCACCGGCCGTATGCGGGTCGTTTGAGTCTTGGCCGAAAAATGCTGCGCCCTCTGACGTGGCGACATGTCGAGTGTCGCCCGGCCGAGGCCGGAGACGCGCCCGACCTTTCCGAGAGGAGGCTTCTCCCGCCGGGCGGTCATCGGCGGACGGAAATCAAACAGGTCAGTCTCTCGCTTGTCGGTCATCGCAGCGCTCCCGCGCCCCGGCCGCCGCTCCACCGACTCCACTCCCCAGATGTACCCGGCGCGACGATCCTTCAGGGTCGCAAGCCGGATTTTATCTTGCCCTGCTCCCCTGTCGCTGAGCCTCTGTTACCTCCCGATTCCCCTCGATTGATTGTCATTCCGGCCGCCAAGAGTCAGGTGGCACGTACGACGCAGGCCCTCTCCACTTCTGTTCAGATTTTTGCCCATGACCGCCCATCACAGTATCGACCGAGCCGACCTCTATCGTCTGATCTGGAGTGAACCCCTGACCAAGCTGGCCGAGCGGTTTGGCCTTTCGGATGTGGGGCTCAGAAAGGTGTGTGTTCGGCACGACATCCCGTTGCCGCCTCAAGGATATCGACAACAGGCCGCCGCTGGCCGCGCCCCGAAGCCTATTCCGCTGCCGAGATCGAAAACCGGCAACATGGTCGAGTTTACAGCGGCCTCGCTACCTCCAGTCAGACAGCCCATGAACGACAACTTCGCGCCCCTGATCGAATCTGAAGCCCGAGCGGAAAATCGCATTCTCGTGCCGGCCGAGGGCGGTGATATGCATCCCGTCGCCAAGCGCGTGCTGAAGGCGCTGAAGGCGGCCGAACCCGATAAATACGGAGCGGTGGTCTATGAGGGTCAGGATCCGTTTCGAGTCCGCGTGCCGCCTGGATCGATAGATCGGGCGGTCGGTCTGATCGACGCCTTCACCAAGGGCCTGACCACACGTCGCATCGAAATCCGCACCGGAGGAGCCGGTCCCGTCGGTGCTGGGATCATGATCGCAGACGAACCCGAGCGGATCACCATTGAGGAAGCGTCCCAGCGTCAGGTGCACAAATCGACGGACGCTGAAAAAGCCTGGACGCGACGATACGGGTACTCGACCGCACCGATGTATGACTTTGTCCCGAGCGGGGTGATGACCATCCAGATTTCCTCGGCCAAATACCGGGACGGCGTGCGCAGCCTCTGGAAGGACGGCCGAACCCGGAAGGTTGAGAACTGTCTCAACGAGGTGATGGTCGGTCTCTACCTTGCGGCTAGATCCGCGACGGAAGCGAAGCGAAAAGCCGCGATCCGGGAGCAGCGCGCCGAAGAGGAAAACGCCAGACGCGCAGCCCTGCGTTGGGAAAGAGCCACGGCGCAACGGCAACTCGACGATCTGGAGGCGCAGTCACTGGCCTGGGAGAGGGCCCAAAGGATGCGGGCGTTCATCACGGCCTTCGAGATTTCCTGTCGCGAGCCCGCCGGCGTTCTGTCCGAGGAAGCATCGCTGTGGGTGACGGAAAACTCCCGGCATGCTGACCGCATCGATCCTCTCACGCCGACGCCTGTCTCGCCCCTGGATTATGAGGACCGGGATCTGATGCCGATATCGCCTTGGCATATCAAAGACGATTGACGGGGTGCCTCACCGAAGCTCCCATTTCTGGAGCGCCGTCTGTATCGATCCTATTTGAAATGCCAGTTCTATTTTGGCGCCGTAGACGCGAAAACTTCTGCAGCCACAGCGCCTTCCCATTTATTCGCAAACCGCGACAACTCTGGAATCCACGGAATGCGGACCGAGAACACCCTTGATGTTCTTAGTCGGCCGAGACCTCTTGGACGAGACGCAGCGTATGGAGACGCTCCAAGAAGAGCGTCGCCTTATCATCGGTTATGGGCATCTCGTCGAGCAGCGCAGGCCAGATTTCCAGAGCCCTTTCCACGAACGTCCTCACCTCCTTTTCGGCGCGATCGGCACCGATACGTGTGGATCGGCGTGGAAAAGGGGCTCTGACGCAGATTTGGTGATGGGATCAGGGTGTTGAGCCGATCAGCCTTGCCTGGAGCAGATCTAGGTTTCCCCGGCCGTACATTTGACGTTTGACGAGCTTGAGCTTGGTGATCTGGCCCTCGGTCTGACCGTTGACCAGTGCGGCCGACAATCTCGGGATCCGACCAAAGACGGTCGAGGCCCGCATGACCCAAGCCCTCGCCTACTGCGCCGCTCAGCTTCGCGGATAGGCGCATCCGCGACGCGCTGGGCGACCATGCGGTGAATAGGAGGTAGGGCAGACATCATAACCCACCCCCTTTAATCTTCCCGATCGGGATGTTTTCATTTTGCTTTGTAGGCCTAGAAGTCTTTTCTTCCCGATCGGGAAGGATGGGCTTGATCCGCGATCTCTCGTGCACTATCTTCCCGAACGGGAAGAAAGTCATGATTTCGACGGCTCAGGATCTTGGACAACAGATTGCCGCAGCGCGCCGTGCGCTGGGCCTGACTCAACGCGATCTCGCCCTGGCGATCGGCACGGGCGAACGGTTCATCGTCGACCTGGAAGGCGGCAAGGCGACTGCCCAACTCGGGAAGGCGCTGGCCGCCGCCAAGGCCGTGGGTCTCCGACTAGAGAATACGGCGGGGCGTCCCTGATGCCTGGCCTCTTTTTCGCCGACCGGCTCGTGGCGGAGATTGCGCCGTCCGCGTCCGGCCCCACCCTCACTTACGCCGACGGCTGGCGGCATTCGCCTGAGGCCTTCCCCGTCTCCCTGTCGATGCCTGTTCGAGAAGAGGCTTCGCCGCCCGAGGTCGTCCTGCCGTGGCTGATGAACCTGCTCCCCGAGGGCGAGCCGATGCGCGCCATGCAACGGGCGCTCGGCGTCGCCCAGGAGGACGTCCTGGGCCTGATCTCCGCCACCGGTGGAGACTTGGCGGGCGCGCTGCGCGTCGGCGGCCCGCGCGTGACGCACGGCGACTATCGCCCGGTGGCGACACCCGGCGCCCTGGAGCGGATCATCGAGGAGTTGCCGCGCAAGCCGTTCCTGGTCGGCGACGAAGGCGTCACCATGAGCCTCGCCGGGGCGCAGGATAAACTGCCTGTCGCCGTCACGGACGGTGAGATCGCCGTGCCGGTGAACGGCGCGCCGTCGACCCACATCCTCAAGCCCGACAATCCTCGCCTCACTGGCAGCGTCCAGAACGAAGCCCTGTGCATGGTGCTGGCGGATCGATGCCGCCTGCCGACGGCTCAGGTCACCACGGGTCAGGCCGGCGACCGGTCTTATCTCCTGGTCGAGCGCTATGACCGCCAAGGGGGTGTCGGCGACGTCGTTCGCCTGCATCAGGAGGACTTCTGCCAAGCCTTGGGCCTCCCACCGGGCGCCAAATACGAACGCAGCCAGATCGGCGTTCCGGGCGTGTCGCTTGCGGCCATGTTCGCCCTCGTCAGGGAACACATGACCGCCGTGGACATCACCCGACTACTGGACGCGGTGATCTTCAACGTCGCCATCGGCAACGTCGACTCCCACGCCAAGAACTACTCCCTGCTCCTCTCGTCGGCGGCGCCTCGACTGGCGCCACTCTATGACCTGATGTCCGGCCTGTCCTGGGACGGCATCACCCAGAACCACGCCCAGGCCGTCGGGGGTCAGGTGCGCGGCCGCCATATTCAGGCTCGCCACTGGCGACGCATGGCCGAGGCCTGCGGCCTGGCTCCGGCGGCGACCGTCCGGCGCGTCATCGCCCTGACCGACCGCATTCAGGCCGAGATCGCCGCCTCCGCCGAAGCCGTCGCGACCATGCCCGCCGGCGCGGGCATCCATCTCGATCTGTTCACCAAAGATATCCTAGCCCGAGCGACGATGGTCGGCCGAAACGCCCAGCGCGACGACGACGCTGAGGAGGACGCCGGGCCGGCGAACCGCGACGAGGCATTCCCATCGTCAACGTAAGGCGTCGGCTGGCTCAACGAGGTAGTGAATTTCCGGGCAGCGGTTAACGCGAAACTTCACCAGCTACGGATAAGAATGAATGTCCGAAGTTTGCCTACATTCTCGGACAAGCACGTCTTGTCCGGCCACTTGCCCCTCCGGCTGGCACCTGTCCGAAATGCGCGGTTGGCTCAACCGTCGCCCGTAAGTCGACGTCCGATCCGCAGCCGGCTGAACGGTCCATCTGACCCTTATTGATCAACGCCTCTGCTGGTTAAGCTGAAACAGGCGAGCGAGGATCTCGGTATCGGTCAGCGAGCCGATCCGCTCGTCTTCGCCCCAGCCGTAAGCGTCAGCAACGGCAGCGTCGAGCGCCTTATGAGCCTGGTCGAGCCAGTCGGGTCGCTGGTTATAGAGGTGGGTCAGGGTCCGCTTCGCTAGGGCGTGCGCGGCCGCTTCGTCAATGGGAAGATGGCGGTCGGGCAGGTAGGCGACGATCTCGGCGGTCGGTCCCGCGAGCTCCGGCGGGTTCAGCCAAGCCTCGCGCCGCTCGTCGAGACGCCTTGCTGCGGCGGCGATCGCGCCGGCGTGCGGTGCCGTCGCGTAAGCGTCGGCCGGCCGGTTCGGCGTCAGGCCTTCGGGGAAGGGAAAGGTCAAGAACGTCCGCGTGGCGTTGTATCGGCCCTGGTTTCCCACGCCCAGCTGGTTGCCGTGGGCGCGAACCCAGACGGCGTGGATTTTGGAGCTCAGCACCCCGAAGGCGACGTCGTCGTCCCGGCAGATGGCGAACAAGCTGCCGCTGAATACGGAGGCGCTCGGGAGGTATCGGAAGAGGAGATGCTCGCTCGTCTCGGGCACGGCGATCACCCGGCCGTAGGGGGCCGCTGCAAGCCGCAGCTTGGGCCGGGGGCGCTGCATCAACCAAAACTTCTCCAGGCGGTCGACCTCGGTAGCCTTGCCGACCTCGCGGGTCTGCCGGTGTTTGGAGACCTCGGTCTTCACGTGCTGGAACGGCTTTTCATAGAGGGCCGCGTCCTCGAGCGCGGGGACGTTGGTGAAATCGATGACCCATCCATCTTGGTCCCGCATGGTGACGTCGTCGTTGCCGACGAACCGTCGGACCACGTCGGCGTTCGGCCGGCCGTTCGGATTGCTGGGCTCCTTTAGGAAAGCGCGCGCGAGCCCACCGTCGATCTCGAACGGACCGTTCAGCTTCACCCCCTGGAAGGCAACGTTTCGGTTCTCGCGCAGCGGGCCCGCCTTACTGACGTCCAGACCCGTCGTGAGGTCCGGATTGATCGGTCCGGACGCCTTTCCGTCGAGCTCGAACCCGCTTGGCGACCGCATCGCACAGATGACGGCGACCCGCACCTCGGCTCCATCGACGATCCAAGGCTCGTTCCTCGACGCGCTGAAGATGTCGAGGTCCGTCCCGGCGACGAGTTCCGCCAAGGGCCGGTTGCTGGCGCCCTTGCCTATTGACTTCGTCGCGATCAACCCGAACGCTGACAGGCCTCGGTCGACGAGGAAGGCGATCTGGGCGAACCAGTAGCTTACCAGATCGGCCGAGGCCGGCACGGTGCCGCGGTAGGCCGCATAGAGGGTGTCGACATAGTCGTCGCCTAGGCCCTTAAGCGCGGGCTTAGTCCGGGTCGCCGGTCGGCCCTTTCGATGGAATTTGGACCCGAGGAAGGGCGGATTGCCCACCACGACGTTCGCGTCGGGCCAGTCGGCACGGGAGCAATCCGGCGCTAGCAGGGCGTCGCGATTGTCGATGTTGTTCAGCGTGCGAAGGATCGGATTGCGCGCCGCCGAAAAACCGTTTCGGCGCATCCACTGGATTTCGCCGATCCATACCGAGACCCGGGCCAGTTCGGCTGCATAGGGGTTCAGTTCGATCCCGAGCACATTCTCAGGGCCGACCCGGGGAAACTCGCGCGGAAGCCCGAGCACCTCAGCCTCCAGATTGGCGCGGTGTTCGATGTCCTTCAGGGCCAGAAGCGACAGGTAAAGGAAATTCCCCGATCCGCAGGCCGGGTCCAGCACCCGAAACCGTTCCAGGCGCTCTAGGAAGGCGCGATGGAGGGCCGAGGCCTCGTTGAGGGCCTTGGTGCGCGCCGCCAAATCCTTCCCCCGCAGGAGCTTGTCTGCCGTCTGGATCGGGGCCTTTTCGACCAGGGAGCCGATGCGCTCCTTGGCGGAGGCCCATTCGGCCCGCAGCGGTTCGATGACCACCGGGCGGACGATCTGCATGATCTTGTCGCGGTCGGTATAGTGGGCACCCAGTTGGCTGCGCTTGTCTGGGTCCAGCCCGCGCTCGAAGAGGGTGCCAAGGACGGACGGATCGATCTCTGACCAGTCGAGCCGCGCGGCGGCGAGCAGATTGCCGACGTCCGGGATTTCGAGCGGCAGCACACTCTCATCATCGAACAATCCGCCATTGAACCACTCGACCCGCTCGAACCCGACCATCCCGCCGGACTTCATCGCGCCGAACAGCGTCGTCGCATGGTCAGCGAATGCCTCGGGGGCCGAACGGCTCGCCTCCAGCATGCGGGTGAACATCTTATCCGGCAGCAGATTCACGTCCTCGGCGAACATGCAGAAGACCAGCCGGTTCACGAAATGGGCGATCGCATGGGCGTCGTGACCACGGTCCCGCAGGCGTTGGGCAAGTAGGGCGAACTCTCTCGCGGCCTCCTCGGTGACCATCTGCCGGGTCCGGGTCGGGCGCAGGGACTCTGGGTCCAGGAAGCAGGCCCTCAGGAGGTCGCGGACGCCGGCGTCGACCAGATCGTCCAGCGCGATCTCGCGCACCTGCTGGACGGTGTTGGTCCAGTTGGTGTGGATGCGGATGCGCTCCATGTCGGAGACGATCAGCAGGGGCGGGCTCTCCAACGCGATCGAATAGCGCAGAAGCTGGTCGAAAGCCTTATCGAGGTTCGCCGCGCGGCCCTTGTACTCCCAGGCGAAACAGCCTCTGCGCCAAACGTCCGCCCAGCCGTCGCCGCCGCCCGTCTTCGGCGCGCCCTTCTCGAAGGTGAACCACTCCCCTTTCCGATCGGCGGCGACCGGTTCGGCCACGCCGAGGAGGCGGCAGAGATCGTTGAAGTGGCTCTGAGAGGCGGTCCGCTCCTTTAGATCGACGTCGCGCCACTTCGACAGGAACTCGCTTGGGGTCATGCGGCGTCCACGACTGTCTGACCTGCCATTTCCAGCACCTCCCCGACGCTTACCCCGCGAACCCGGTCGAGCTTAGGCCTTGGCGAGAGCGCGAGCCAGACTTTCGCTGAGTCGGTCGGCAAAGATGCGGCGACATCGCGCCCGCGACTCGCCCTGAATGACAGGCTGGCGGATCCGATCTCGGCTTCAGGAAGTCTTCCTCATCGCGAGTTGACCTCCTTAACGTCGCCTATGAGGCAGGTAGGAATGCGTTGCGGTCGCCACCCCGAGCTCCGGTTGATGTCTAGGGATGCCCGGCCGCGGAGAGACTGCGGTCAAGCCTTGGTTCGCGTCAGTTCGGGATATTCAAGGATCAAGTGAAAACAATCGAACGCCGCCGGATAACGCTTGCCGTCGGGGACGCGTCGGGTGTGCTTCGAGTAGCGGTTCGGCCTTGCGCTATGCTCGACGATGTCGTGGAGATCGCACCCCAGTTTCGTAGAGATCGCGGCCAGGGCGTCCGCCGCTGACCCCGAAATCAGATAGGCCAGCATGGCGCCGGAATTCGAGAATGGCGCGTAGCGGCAAGTCAGGAACTGGGTTTCAACATCGTCGGCGTAGGCAGCCACAGCGCCCGGAGTCTCGAGCACTTTGGCCTCCAGCGGCCACATGATGCGCTCGTCGGCCCGCAGCACGAAGGCAAGATCGTACTCCGGCGGTTGGGCGGGGGCCGGGAGCTTGGTTTCGCGCTCGAACGGACCATGCTGGACATAGAAGGGTTCGAAGCCGGTCATCGCATCGTTGATCCGCGGCTCCAGAACCTGGGTGATGCTTCGCTCCAAATCGCCGCCGTCGATATACGGCATCGTCTGACGCATGGCGTCGTAGGCGAGCCAGACGAGAGATACGAACTGCCGCGCCGGCTCCTGCGCCCATGACGCCGCCAGAGCCAGGAAGGCCGGGTCCGCCGAGGTTCGGGCCGGGGTCGCGGCCCAAGTCAATTGCCGGTCTCCTCGCCGAGCCGCCCCCAGGCCAGCAGATCCACGGCGACCTCGTCGCCGTCGTGAAGACCGGCGCTGCGGGTCCAAAAGCGCTTCTGATCAGGCTTGACGATGAAGATGGTCGGGACGCCGTTGCTCGCATCGTAGACCCGGCTGATCCGGCGGTTGAACAGGCCGCCGCCCTCCTGATCGGCCATATCGACCAGCCGCTCTAACTGCTGGAGGAGCGCGGGAGATTCAATGTCCTGAATCCCAATCTCCGAGGCGTCGCCATTTCCCAAGCGGAAGGCGACGAGCCGCAAGGGCATGCGTTCCTGAGCCGCTCGGAAGATCGTCGCCGAGAGCGCCTTGTTCTGGCCGAATCCGGCCTTAATCACCTTGGCGAAGTGTTTGCAGTAGGCTTGCAGGTGCGCCTCGTCGCCCGTTTCACCTGAAGAGGTCGGCTCGTTGCCCAACGTGTCGTCCGCCTGGAGAAAGCCGTCGACGGTGTAGGCCAAGGCGTCCTCAACTAGGACCCGTTCGGCTTCGTTCAATCGAAAGAGGTCGAAGACCCGCGCATCCAGAGTCGGATAGTCGACGACCCCGTCCAACGAGGCTTCCCCTGGGACCGGGATGGGCAGCGAGAGGATCTCGTCCTTGGACAGCTTCGGCCGATAGGCCGACACCCGACCGCTGGTCAGGAAGTGAAAATAGACGGCCAGGTTCGAGTTGTGGGACAGGCAGGCGGCGTCCAGAATCGCCGCATCGGCGTGGATGGAGAAATAGCTCTGGTTTGGGAGGACGCCCTCCCGGGACTGTGATTTCGTGACGCGCGCATGGAAGCGCCGCGTCGGACTGCTCAGGCTATGTTTGATGATGATCTGGGGCCATGCGAAGGCGGCGACCCCGGTCGATGCCCGCGAGTGGATCTTCAGATCGCGTGCGATCGGCAGGGCGTCGCCGTCGAGAGTCAGGATGTCGCCGGCGGGGAACATTCGCTGATCGAAGATTCGACGGCCATCGAGGTTGGGGGCCGCCTTCTGCCCGTCGCCGAAATTCAGACCCTGCTGGTAGGGAAACCCGGTTTCCAGCGCCAGGGACCCGAGGCTTGGAAAGGTCTGCAGCTTGCGGATCAACTGTAGATCGCGAGGCGCGCCCCACATGAGCTGCGACCAGATAAGCGGATTCGAAACCGCATCGGAAACCTGCAACACGCGGGCGTCTTGGGGTTCGATCAGAATGCTGAAGTCGTCGACTAGCGGTCGGACGTGCTTGGGGCACACATAGCTGATGAGATCGTCAGCGGACGGCTTGGCCGGCCCCATGATCACGACACACGCTGGCGCGGCCGAGGTCTTGGTCGTGTGCGTCTTGCGCCGGAAGACCTTGAAGCGGAGCGCTGACAGATTGAAGATCGTCTCGATCCGGTGGCTCTCGAAGATCTCCTTGCGGAACCCGGCGGCCTTTCGACTGATGTTGAAGAGCAGCGAGTTGGCAGACTGGATCATCGCCACCCGACCCGAACGGGCGACCAGATCGGCGCCCTTGGCCAAGAACAGGCCGCCGATGTCATTATTGGGTATGGTCCAGGCGCGCCCGGCCTTCGACCAAGTCCTGGCGTCCTGGGTGATGACGCCGTCCCCCCAAGGGGCGTTTCCAATCACCAAATCATACGAACCGGCGTCCGCCGCCGTGTCGAAGCCAGCATGGCCTTCGGTGAAGAAATCGGAGCAGACGAGGCGCCGCCCGCGCATGGATGGGAAGGTCACCTGGGTCCAGTAGTGCCGCGGCTCGATCTCGTCGCACATGGCGAGGTACAGGCTGAAGCACGCGACGCGGACCGCATGTTCGTCCTTGTCGACCCCGAAGATGTTGCGCTCAAGCAGCCGTCGAAGCGTCTCCGCCCGGACCGTTTCGCCTGGATTGGCGAGCTTCCATCGGTGGACCAGCCGTTGGAACGCCTTGACCAGGAAGATGCCGGATCCACAGGCGGGGTCGATGATCTTGAGGTCCCATTCCGCCCCGTTCCAAGGCAGGACTTGATCGAGAATGAAGTCCACGAGATAGGGGGGCGTGTAGAAGATGCCGTCCCGGGCGGCGCGTTCGGTTACGAACGTCTCGTAGATGCTGCTGATGAATTCGAGTGGGATGACATCAAAGGCGTACTGCGGCCACAGCGACATCTGCCGTGAGTCCAAGTCCACATCGCCGCTGATAAATTCGGCCAACGACGCCAGATGTTCGGGTTGGACAGCGTCCTTTTCGATCGCCCAGCCCACCGCCCGGGCGGCCGCCGTATCGCCTTTGCCGGGGAACAAATCCCCGTTGAACTTTGCGTTCAGCCAGTCGAACAGCTGGTAGGTGTCATCGTAATTCGACAGGATGCTGGCGAAGGTGCTGTGGGTCCCGACGAGGACCCCCTCCTTCTGCAGCCGATGCAGCGTCGCGGGGGTGAGTGCGGCCTTGCCGTCCTGATCCTTCCGATCGAATAGGAACTGGACGAAGATGATCCGGGCCAACAGGTCATGACAGATGTCGTCATCGACCAGTCCTTGGCTCGCCAATACGCCACGGATGCGCCTCAGATTGCCCAGGAGCATTTGGTCAGCACGGCCGTCGCGGTGGAAGCGGGCCGCGTGCGCGATAAAGAACTGGCCCGACACAAGGTTGATCCAGTGTAACGCGCGGGCGGCCTGAGCTTCGAGCGCGTTGGGCCCGTCTGTCGCTAGGGCGTCGGATTGCACGTTTTGAACAAGATAGGCGTCGAGGTCTCGTTCAGGATCGGGTGCCTCGCAACAGGTCCACACCTTCAGGATCGTCGGCTCGATCGTGACCAATGTTGGCGCGTGTGAGAAATTCCACGCCAACCGATGCAGTTCGCGAAGCGTGGCGCTGCTCACTGGCGCACCGAACTCGGCGACGATCGCCAGCGGCGGCTCCGAGGTCACCGCCTCGGGATCCGCCATCAGCACGCCGAGTCTGACACCCTGGGCGTCCGTCAGATGTTCCAGCGATCGGCCGATCTTCCCACGGACAAGATCGGCGAATACGGCCGCCCCGGGGCCCTGGGGATCCAAGATCGCTTGTGCGTCCGGCCAGCCCAAATGATCGCTGGCGATGTCCAGCGTGAGAGGTCCGCTTTCGATCACGAGCGCAACTCCAGAAGCCCCTGCTTGTCCCCCGCGAAACGCCCCGCCGTCGCGCCTCCGCGCGGTCTCTTCTTGCTGAGGCCGAGGCGGGCGAAGACGCGCTCCGCGGGCACGCCGCTGAGGCGCAGTTCCGACAGCAGCGCCGCGATAATGGCCAGGTGGTCCGGGACCTCCCCGCGCTTTCGGTTGTTGGTGATGGAGTTCGGCCGCATGCCCAGAAGGCCGGCGAACTCCCGAATTGTTAGTCCCGCCTTCGCGAGTTCATTAACAAACTCATCGTAGGACATAGGTCAGGCGCCCGAACACATCATTTAATGTATCTCAGCACATAAAATGATGTGCGTCCACTTTCTGCTTGGGACTGCGAAGTGACCAACGCCCCCTGAACTCTTCCTTGAAAACCTGATTTTTCCTCCGCGATACTTCATGAGCTGAGGATGCGTCGCCGCCGCGTAAGGAAGTGCCGGGTAGTGATGAAGCAGAATGCGGACCTGCTCAACGTCGGCTTAAAGTCCAGGCTGGGTAAAAACTCCCGCCCTCCGACCTGTTCGGCGAAACCGGAGCGTTCAGACCCCCGATTTTTGGCTCTGTGGCGCGCGCAGGACCAACTGCAAGGGAATCCCACGGCCAACTGAAAGTCCGTACGGCGTTTTCACACAGCCTCGGTCAAAAGCGGTCACCGACATGTCTAAATCCGGTTACTCACTTTCCGAGGCCACCAGCGCCGGTAGCAGGTTCAGCGCCACCATCTCGCTGATGCGATCTGCCGCCGCCCGCAACGGGTCGTCGGCAAGGTGGGCATACCGGCTGGTCGTGCTGATGTGACTGTGGCCCAGCAGTTTGCCGATCAGCGGCAACCCCTCACCGCTCGCTAGGCCGGCGCTCGCGAAACTATGTCTTAGATCGTGAATGCGGAGATCTTCCATCCCCGCACGTTTCCGAATTCCGACCCATGCCCAATCCAGGTTCGCGACAGGCCGCTTCAGATGCCGACGATCCGGAAACACGTAGACGCTCCCGTTCGACAAAAGTCCTTCGATCAGCTTCAACGCCGCGCTTCCCAGCCGGATGATCTTGGCGCCGGTCTTGGAGTCTTCGAGGCGCAGCAAGCCCTGGTCCCGATCGACTTCCGACCACTTCAACCTGGCGATTTCGTTCTTCCGGGCGCCGGTCAGCGCCAGAAGGCGGATGATGTTGATGTGACGCGGATCGCCACCGTCCTTCTCCATGTCGGTGAGGACATCCCCAAGGCGTCCCAGTTCGGCGGGGGACAGGAACCGGTCCCGCCGATTGTCCTTGTAGCGTTTCACGCCTCGCGTCGGATTGGTCTGGATCAGTTCGCGCTCGACCGCGAAGGTGAAGATGCCGCCCAGGAGACCCACAGTGCGAGCGGCGGCGTGCTTGCCGCCTCGGGTGTGGGGCGTTGCCTCCCCCCGGATTCTACCCAAGCCGACATCAACCATCAGCCTCTCGATGTCGGCCCGTGTGATGTCACTGACCTTCATCCGCCCGAGACGCGGCGCGATATGCCGATCGATCCGGATGCGATCGATCCGGAGCGTGCTCGCCTTCTTCATTGCCGTGCCCTCGGTCATGTAGAGCTCGCAGAGGCCCGACATCGTCAGTTCCTCGCGCCTCTCGACCTTGGCGCTTTGTGGATCGCCGCCCGCCGCGACGTCCGCCAGAACCGCCGCTGCCCTCTCGCGGGCTTCTTCGGCCGTCACGACGCCGTGCCGAGCGATGTGAAGGAGGCGGTCCGCGCCGCCGGTCGTTCGATATCGGACGACGTAGGTCTTGATGTCGGTGGTCGCGACACGGACGCCGAAACCTTTCAGCTGTGTGTCCCACAGGGTGTAGCGGGCGTCTTCCGGCGCCAGGGAATCGACTACCCTCTTCGTGATTTTCCCGGACCTGGCGTTTTGAGCCACTCGAATCTCCTCGGGCCCAGTCGGGGCCGCGTTTCTGGCCCCGTTTCTGGTCACCATATGGTCACCAGACGGGGGGATTTCGGAGGATAGTCGAGAAATCAGCGGTAAAGGAACGAACCCTGAACCTGCCTACCACAAGGGCGTTTGAGCACCCTTTGGCAACCAGAAAGAACCCTAAGGTTCGAGCTCGATGTCCCAGTAGAGGTAGTCCAGCCAGCTCTGGTGCAGGAAATGCGGCGGGAATTTCCGGCCTCGTTCCTGCAATTCCCAGGAATTAGGTCGGTGCGGCGCGCGGCGCATCGGCATGCTGGCCTGCTGTGGCGTGCGCCCGCCCTTGCGCAGATTGCAGGGCGAACAGGCAGCGACAATGTTCTCCCATGTGGTGCGGCCACCACGGCTGCGCGGGATCACATGGTCGAAAGTCAGGTCGCGCGTGTCGCTGCAATATTGGCAGGTGAAGCCGTCGCGCAGAAAGACATTGAAGCGGGTGAAGGCGGGCTGGCGGTCCTGATCGACATAGGTCTTCAGCGCGATGACGCTGGGCAGAAGGATCTCCATCGACGGGCTGCGCACCACCTTGTCATAGGTGGAGACCACATCGACCCGCTCCTGGTAGACGGCCTTCACAACCTCCTCCCACGGCCAGATCGACAGCGGATAATAGGACAGCGGGCGGAAGTCGGCATTCAGCACCAGCGCGGGCCAGCCGGACGGGGGGCGGGACTGGACCTGCATCAGGCCCTGCCAGTGCACTGGAGGGGGGAAAAGGCGACAGGACTGAAGACACGTCTCCTTCCCTGATTGGGCGCAAATCAGCCTAACCTCGATTCGACGGCTCCGCCATGACTGCGGTGTACCAGCTCGACGATATCAGGCCCGCGCCGAACTCCCCGGAAAGCCGGGCAGGCTCCAGCCCTTGGCCAGTGCCCCGGCCCGCAGGCCAAAGCCCAGCGGCATGGCCACCAGGGCCGCACCCACATTAGACAGGCCCAGCGCCTTCAGCGCTACAAAGGAGCCCGCCGCCAGAATCGCCGCCGTGACGGTGATCTCGCGCCGCAGCAGGATCGACGGCTGCCCGGCCAGAAGATCGCGGACGATGCCCCCGAAACAGGCCGTCAGCGTGCCCATGACGATACAGACCAGCGGCGTGACCCCCATGGCTCCGGCCTTGGCGGCCCCCATCACCCCATAGGCGGCCAGGCCGATAGCATCGAGCCAGAGCAGGGCCCGGAAGCGCCACTCGCGCCGCCCCAGGAACCAGACTGCCAGCGCGCCCGAAAAACACACGGCCATATATTTCCAGTCCTGCACCCAGAACACCGGGGCCCCGATCAGAAGATCACGCAGGGTTCCGCCGCCGACACCGGTGATGGCGGCAAAAAAGCCCATGGTCACCAGGTCGTGCTTCTCACGCGCCGAGGCCAGCGCCCCGGTAGCGGCGAACACCAGCACCCCGACATAGTCCAGCAAGAACAGGGTCGGCAGGATCGGCTGGCTGATCACATCCAGGCTGGGCGTCGGTATCACGGCAAGGGTTCCTCCAGCGCGATCTCACCGCGCCTGACCCCGCCATACCATCCCCACAGCAGATGTGCCGCAATACCGCGATGTGGCCGCCAGATTTCGGCCCGGGCATAGGCCTGTTTCTCCTTCGGACGCGCCTCGGCCCGGTCGACCCAGCGCATGGCCTCCTGCAAGGCCACGTCGCCGCCGGGAAACAGATCCGGCCGCCCGTCGCAGAACATCAGCCAGGTCTCGGCCGTCCAGCGCCCGATCCCCCTGATCGCCGTCAGGGCGGCCACGGCCGCCGCATCATCCAGCCCGGCCATACGGTCGAAATCGATCCGCCCCTCGTCCTGAGCCCGGGCAATCTCATGGCCGTAGGTCGCCTTCGGTCGTGACAAGCCGAAACCGCGCAGGGTCTCGATGTCCAGCTCCAGCACCCGCGCGGCCGTGATCTCCCCCAGACCGTCGCACACCCGCCCCCAGATGGCTGCGGCCGAGGCCACCGAAACCTGCTGCTCGACGATCATCCGCAAAAGCCCCTCGAAACCGCCGGTCCGCGCCCGCCATTCGAACACCGGCGTCTGGGCATGGGCCCGGGCCAGGGCCGGATCGGCAGCGGCCAGGGCGGCGCGCGCGGCGGCGATTTCGGCAGGCAGGGGATGGGTGGCCATGGATCCTCGGTCGACAGCGACACGGGACGGTTTTAGCGTCGCTTCATGCTCACCCTGGACGATCTTCTGACTCCGATCACCCCCGCGAGGTTTCGCTCGGATTACGAGGGCCGAAAACCGCTGCATATTCCCGCCTCCGCTGCGGCGGCCAAACAGGCGATCCTGACCTGGCCATGCTTCAACCGGCTGCTGTCCCAGACATCGATCTGGACCGCCGCCAGTCTGAAACTGGTGCATGATGGCGTCCCGATTCCGACTGAACATTATTGTATCGAGGTCCAGACACAGTCCGGGTCCGTCCTGCGCCCGTCCCCCGCCCGGGTCGAAACCCTGATGGCCATGGGGGCCAGCCTCATCGCCGGCGATGCCCAGGACCTGACCCCCGAAATCCAGGCCCTGTCCCGAGCGCTGGGCCAGACTTTCGCTGCCTCGGTCGGGGCCAATATCTACTGTTCGTTTGGCGGGGTTCAGGCCTTCGGCACCCATTTCGACCTTCATGATGTCTTCGCCATCCAAGTCGAGGGCGAAAAGACCTGGAATCTTTATCAGAACCGCGCCGACAGCCCGGTCGGATTTCCGGTCGAGGACGCCGACGCCCCGCGCTGGATGGCCGAGACCCGCGGCCCCCTGATGCAAACGGTTCACATGCGGCCCGGCGACGTCCTCTACCTGCCACGCGGCTGCTATCACGACGCCCTGGCGACTGAAGGGGCCTCCCTGCACCTGACGTTCTCGGTCACTCCCCTGTACGGGCGGATCCTGTTCCGATTGCTGGAATCGGCTGCCCTGCAGGACCCTGCCTTTCGCGCCTGGCTAGTCCCGGCGATGCAGGAGGACGGGGCCCCGCTCGCGGCCCAGCTGGCCGACCTCGGCCAGCGACTGGCGACCCTGGCCGCCACCCGGGCCTTCCGCGACGAAATTGCGATGGCCCAGGAACGGCTGGTGCCGCGCCCGACCACCTATGACCTGCCCCGGCGCAAGACCCTGACCCTGTACCGTGCCACCGGCCTGCAGATACCGGCAATCAGCGGCCCGACAGCGGGCGCTCTCGAGTGGGCGCTGTCCCAGCCACAGTTCGCGCTGGAAGATCTGATCGCCCAGTTCGATTTCGTACCCGAGGCGGCGCTGCGTGACGCGGTCGACCGCCATGAACACGGCGGAGCCCTGAAGCGCCTGTGACCGAATTCGTCACCCGTTTCGCTCCTTCGCCGACCGGGCGGCTGCACAAGGGACACGCCTTTTCGGCCCTGACCGCCTGGCAGGCGGCACGCGACGCCGGCGGCCGCTTCCTGCTGCGCATAGAGGATACCGACTTCACCCGCTGCCGCCCGGCATTCGAGGCAGCGGTGCTTGAGGACCTGGCCTGGCTCGGCCTCGACTGGGAGACCCCGGTGCGCCGTCAGTCCGACCACCGGGCCGACTATGACGCGGCACTGGAGCGACTGCGCGCCATGGGCGTGCTGTACCGCTGTTTCCGCACCCACAAGGAGCGACTGGCCCTGGCCGGGGTCGCACCCCACGCCGACGATCCGGCCGACGCCCGCGCCTTCAACGGAGGTCTCCATGCGCCCGGTGACGAGGCCGAACGGCTGGAGGCGGGTCAGGCCTTCGCCTGGCGGCTGTCGCTGGATAGAGCCCGCGACCAGCTGGGCGGGTTCGATCAGTTGCACTGGTGCGAGGAAACCGCCGACCCCGGTTTGCACACCGCCCGGCCTGAACAGCTCGGCGACATGGTGATGGGCCGTAAAGATATCGGGGCCGGCTATGTCATCGCTACCGTGATCGACGACGCGGCCCAGAGGATGACCCATGTCATCCGCGGCGAGGACCTGATCGCGGTCACCTCGACCCAGCGGGTGTTGCAGGCCCTGCTGGACCTGCCGACGCCGGTCTATCGCCACCATCCGCTGCTGCTGGGACCCGACGGCAAGCGCTTCGCCAAGCGCGACAGGGCCGTGACCCTGGCCGAGATCCGCGCCGCCGGGGTCAGTCCCGCCGCCCTGCGCGCCGAGCTGGGCTTCTGATCAGGGGGCCAGACGGCCCTCGGCCCCGTCTGCAGGGAAGACCACATCGGTGTCCGGCCGTTCGGCCTTGGCTCCCGGCCCGCCGAGCGTGCGCAGGATGTGGCGGATGATGTTCAACCGTGCGGTTTTCTTGTCATCGGTCGCCACCACGGTCCAGCCCGCTCCGTGGGCATGGGTTTCGGACAGCATCCGGTCGCGCGCCAGCGAATAGGCTTCCCAGCGGGCCTGGGCCTCCTTGTCCAGCGGCGAGACCTTGAACCGCTTCAACGGGTCCTCGACCCGTTCCTCCAGCCGCTTCGCCTGTTCGCCCTTGCTGATGTCCAGCCACAGCTTGATCAGCACGATGCCATCATCGGTCAGCATCCGTTCGAAGTGCGGCGCGTCCTTGAGGAAACTCTCGTACTGCGCCGGGGTACAGAACCCCATGACCGGCTCAACCCCGGCCCGGTTGTACCAGGAGCGGTTGAAGATCACCGTCTCGCCGGCGGCCGGCAGGTGCGGCACATAGCGCTGGAAATACCACTGGGTGGTCTCGCGATCGGTCGGCTTGGGCAGTGCCACCACCCGGGTCTGGCGCGGGGCGGCGAATTCGGTGATCCGCTTGATCGCCCCGTCCTTGCCAGCGGAATCCCGTCCCTCGAACACGATCAGCGGCCGGATCCCCTGGGCGATGACCCAGGCCTGGGTTTCGACCAGCAGCACCTGCAGTCGTTCCAGCTCTTTTTCGTACGCGCGTTTTTTCTTGCCCATGACCGATCCTGGGCCGTCCCCGGCCAGCGGGCAAGACGATAGGGCATGGAATTCCAGATGCTCTTGCAAATCGATCTCAAGTCTGTAGACACCAAAACGAGAACGGTTCGCATTCGCGAATGCCGGCCCCTTTCGAGAGACCCTGACCATGTATCGCCTGCTCGCCTCCGTCGCCGTCGTCACCCTGACCCACGCTTCCACCGTCAGTGCCGCCCCTGTCGGCCCGGCCATGGATGCAGCCGATCCGACGGTACTGGCCCCGGTCATCGTCACCGGTTCGCGCGAACAGGCGCGCGAGGTCGGCGGTGCCGCGACCTTCCTCAGTGAAGAACTGCTGCAGACCTTCAGCTACAGCGACGTCAACCGTATCCTGCGTCAGGCTCCCGGCGTTGTGCTGCAGGAAGAGGATGGCTTCGGCCTGCGGCCCAATATCGGCATCCGCGGCTCGGGTACGGACCGCTCGGCACGGGTGGCTCTGCTCGAGGACGGTATCCCCATCGCCCCAGCCCCCTATGCGGCCCCCTCGGCCTATTATTTCCCGCGTCTCGCCCGCATGACCGGGGTCGAGATCATCAAGGGACCCGGGGCCATAAAATACGGCCCGATGACCACCGGCGGTTCGATCAACATGTTCTCAACTCCCATTCCGGGCGACCGGACCGGAGGCCTGTCCGGTACCGTCGACCTGATGGCCGGTGATTTCGGCGGGCTGCGCGGTCACGCGGTTCTCGGCGGCTGGGTTCCCAGCGAAGGGGCCTGGCAGTTCGGTGGTCTGGCCGAACATCTGCATGAGGAATCCGACGGCTTCAAACGTCTGGATTCGGGCGGTTCGACTGGTTTCGATATCGACGACACGGTGATCAAACTGGCCGCGCGCACCACGTCGGGGGCCGGCCGGGCCCAGCGTTTGGAACTGAAATACCAAACCTATGACGAACGCTCGGACGAAACCTATCTGGGCCTGACCCTGCAGGACTTCGCCGCCGACCCCTTCCGTCGCTACGCCGGCAGCCAGCAGGACGTGATGAACGTCACCCATGAGACCCTGCAACTGACCCACAGCATCGACCTCACCCCAAACCTCAACCTGACCACCGTCGCCTATCGCAACGAAACGGCGCGGGCCTGGTACAAGCTCAACGACGTCCGCAACGGCAGCGACACCGCCTGGGTGGGTATCAGCGCTGTCCTGGCTAATCCGGTGACCAACGCCGCCTCCATGGCCATCGTGCGCGGCCAGCCGGGCTTCGTCAGCGCCGACCGCGGCCTGAGGGTCCGCAACAACAACCGCCAGTATCTGGCCGAGGGCATCCAGACGGTCCTGACCTCACGGTTCAGCGGCGGCGGACTCGATCATCAGCTGGAACTGTCGGCGCGTTATCATGAGGACAGCGAGGGCCGGTTCCAGCGCGACGACATCTACCGCATGAACAATGGGCTGATGGAGTTGACCACCCGTGGTGTGGACGGGGCCCAGACCAACCGGGTCAGCTCGGCCGAGGCCTGGGCCTTCTTCGCCCGCGACACCGTCACCGCCGGGCGTCTGACGGTGACGCCGGGCCTGCGCTACGAGACCATCGACCTGACCCGGGCAAACTATCCGACCTCGCCACCCTCGCGCAGCGCACCCCTGTCTGTAGTTGAGTCCTCGGTCGACGTCTGGCTGCCTGGCGTCGGGATCACCTGGGATGTGAACCCGGACCTCAAGCTCGTGGCCGGAGCGCACCGCGGCTTTGCCAATGCCGCTCCCGGGTCGCTGGTCGATCCCGAGACCTCGTGGAACTATGAGGCCGGTCTGCGTTTCGATCGCGGAGCCCTGTCGCTCGAGGCGATCGGTTTCCTCAACGCCTATGACAACCTTCTGGGCACCTGCACCGCCTCGACCGGCGGCGGCTGCACTATCGGCGACCAGTTCTCGGGCGGCGGCGTCGAGGTCAAGGGTCTGGAGGTCACCGCCGGCTGGGACGCCGGACACGCTCTCGGCTGGAGCCTCAGCGCGCCCCTGTCACTGGTCTATACGCTCAGCGACGGAGCCTTCCAGAGCAGCTTCAACTCCGACTACGAGCCGTGGGGCAATGTCCTGAGCGGCGACGAACTCCCCTATCTGCCGCGCCACCAGCTGGCCCTGAACGCCGGGCTGGACGCGGGGACCTGGCGCGTCAACGCCACCGTCAACCACGTCAGCCAGGCCCGCGCCGTGGCCGGATCGGGCCCGGTTCCGGCCGGTCAGCGGGTCGACGCCCGCACCCTGCTCGACCTCGCCGCCGAGATCGAACTGACCCCGTCCACGGCCCTGTTCGCCACAGTCCAGAACGCCACCGACGAGGTCTACAACGTCGGTTTCGCCCCGGCCGGTGCCCGTCCCGGCGCACCGCGACTGGTCATGGCCGGACTGCGCGTCGCCTTCTAGGGACCTTGGTTGCGATGATCGCGCCGGCGGGGCGGTCTGACGGATTCCGGTCCGTGAAAGGCTGCCCCCGTCTCTATTGCGCATCAGACTGAAAGGAACCCTCCAATGATCGCAAGGAGTTGCGCCCATCATGGGCGATCTCGCCGAACTGGCTGACCGCCCATGACCTGCCTTTCCGCCGTCACAGGCGGCAGCTAGTCTGGGCGAACATGGATCGCGACTTCGCCGACTTCTGGAATCTGCTGTGGGAGCTGGCGCTCGGCCTGTGTGCCGGCTTTGCCCTGCTCAATGCCTTCGCGCCCGATCAGGACCTGCCGTGGAGGCCACTGGATCTGAGCCGACCGATCGGTCAGGCCACGGCCGCAAAGGTCGCCGATTTCAACATTCCCCGCACCGCCGCCCCTGAAGAAATCAAGGGTGTCACCGACGCCTGTATACAGGCGCTGCGCGAGGCCGGGGTCCAGGTCGAACGGGCTCCGGACCGCGACGACGGCGGCTTCTGCCAGGTGCGGGGGGCGGTACGCATCACCGGCGGGGCGGTGACGCCGCTGGCCCCGGGTGGCCTCGTCATGCAGTGCCCGATGGCGATGCGCTACGTCATCTGGGACCGTCAGGTGCTGCAGCCCGCGGCTCGCGAAATGTTCGGCTCGCCGGTGGTCAGTGTGCAGAATTACGGCAGTTATTCATGCCGTCGCATCTACGGGAGCACGGCCGTCACTGCCCGGCCCAGCGAACACGCCCGTGCCAATGCCCTCGATGTGGCCGGTTTCACCCTCGCGGACGGCCGCACTGTCTCGATCGCCGACGATTGGAAGGGAACCGGCCCAGCCGGGCGCTTTCTTAAACGCGTGCGCAACGGGGCCTGCCGGGTGTTTTCGACGGTCCTGACGCCGGATTACAACGACGAACATCGGGATCACCTGCACCTCGACGGTGCACCCCGCGCCCTGTGCGCCTGACCCCGCCGCCCCCCGCTTCAACAGTCCCCTCGCCTGCAGCGCGAATCGTTTCCGGTTGACCGTGGGGGACAGACGCGAGAAAACATCCTCGCAATCCGGATTTTGCGTGGGGTCCAAACCCATGTCTTGCTCCTTCGCCTGAACGAGCCGTCCAGATGGATTGCCGGGTTCCTCCTCGAGAGAATCCGCCTGGAGAAGCGCGTTTATGGAGAGCGCAGATATGGCGACCGGCACGGTCAAGTGGTTCAACCCCACCAAAGGCTTCGGCTTCATCCAGCCCGACAGCGGCGGCGCGGACGTATTCGTCCACATCACTGCCGTTCAGAAGGCTGGACTGCAGGGCCTCGATGAGAACGCCAAGGTTGAGTACGAGCTGGAAAACCAGCGCGGCAAGACCTCCGCGATCGACCTCAAGGTTCTTTGAGCCGAGCGTCCATTCGGACGTTGAGATCAGACGGGCGCGGGATCTTCGGGTACCGCGCCCGTTTTCATTGGGCCCCGGCCTGGCCCGGTGGTGCGGGCGGACCATTGCGCCAGCAGCACTGCCGCCAGGATCCCGGCTCCGCCCAGCATCTGCACCGGCGTCATGGTCTCGGTGAAGATCAGCCAGCCCAGCAGCGTGGCGACCAGCGGCTGGATCAATATGGTCACCGCCGTGATCGCGGCCGGTAACCGGCCCAAGGCCCAGGCAACCCCGCCCTGTCCCACGACATGCAGGACGCCAAGCCCTGCGCACGCTGCCCAGCCGGCCGGACTGGCAGGCAGAATCGACTCGCCAAGGACCAGCGCCAGCAGCAGCAGCGCCGGCAGGCCCAGACCCGTCGACCACAGCAGGATTCGGATCGGTCCGGCGCTGCGCCGCGCGGCCTTCACCGCCAGAAAATAACCCGCGTACCAGACCGCCACCGACAACGAGAAGAGGTCCCCCATCAGCGGGCTGCTGCCCTGGCCGGTCCGCGCCCCGATCGCCATGGCCAGTGCCCCGATCATGGCCAGACCCAGAGCCGCAAGGAATAGCCGCTGCGGCCGTTCGCGCAGCACCACCCATGCGAACAGGGTCACAACCACCGGCGTCAGATTGCACAGCACCGTGGCATTGGCGACCGAGGTCATGACGATGCCGTAGTGCCAGAAACTCAGGTCCAGCACGAAGAACAGGGCCGCCAGCGCCATCCATTTGCCGGGCAGCCCGATTCCTTCGCCGCCGGGTCGTTGGCTCAGCACCAGCAGCAGCGGCAAGGCGAAGGCGAAGCGCCAGAATCCCGCCGCCGCCGGCCCTGTGTCGCTCAGCCGCACCAGGATCGGGGCCAGCCCCAGCAGCATCGCCGCCAGCAACAGCACGATCAGGGCGGTGGTGCGGGCGGTCAGGACGGGCATCCACCTCCGTAACCGTTCCGGTGACGACGGCAAAGCACCCCCTTCACCCGCCCCGTCCCGACAGGCTAGACCGGTACCATGAGTTCAGCCCCTCTTCCCGACGCTGGTGCCAACTGGGTCGACCGCCATGCACCCGAGCGCCTGAAGCCGTGGTTGAAACTGGGCCGGTTCGATCGACCGATCGGCATCTGGCTGTTGCTGCTACCCGGCTGGTCGGGCATCGCCCTGGCGCTCAGTCAGTATCGCAAGACACCCGCCCTGTACGACGTCTGGCTGGTCGTCGCCTTCGCCCTCGGGGCCTGTCTGATGCGGGCGGCGGGCTGCGCCTTCAACGACATCGTCGACCGTGACATCGACGCCAGGGTCGCCCGCACCGCCCTGCGCCCGATCCCCGCGGGCCAGATTTCGGTCAAACAGGCGTGGGCCTTCGTCATCGGCTGTTCGATGATCAGCCTGCTGATCCTGCTGACCCTGAACCTGACGGCGGTCCTGCTCGGCGTCGGCTCCCTGGCCCTGGTCGCGGCCTATCCCTTTATGAAGCGCATCACCTGGTGGCCCCAGGCCTGGCTGGGCCTGACCTTCAACTGGGGCGCATTGATGGGGTTCGCGGCAGTGACTGGCACGATCACGTCTTCCGCCCTGCTGCTCTACCTCGGCGGCATGTTCTGGACCCTCGGCTATGACACCATCTACGCCCTGCAAGACATTGAGGACGACGCCATGGTCGGGGTGAAATCCTCGGCCCGGCGGCTGGGCGGCAATGTGCAACGTGGTGTCGGGATCTTCTATCTGATCACCGTGATCCTGACCGTCGCCGCGGGCCTGACCGCCGGCCTCGGACCGATCTTCTACGTCGCCCTGCTGCCATGGGCGGCGCATTTGTTCCGTCAGGCGCGCGACGTGCGCGCCGATAACCCGGTCCTGGCCCTGCGCCTGTTCCGCTCCAATCGTGAGGCAGGGCTGATCCTGCTTCTCGCCATCATCCTTGGTACTGTAGGGTGGCCGACATGAAGGACCGTTCCATGACCGCACTCCGCGCCCTGCTGCTGACCGTCGCCGTCACCGCCAGCCTGTCCGCCTGTAACCGCCGCGACCGCGAGCCCGCCGCCGACGCGCCCCTGCCCGCGGCCGAGGCCCCTGCCGAGATCACCCCGGCCGACGCCGCGGCACCGATGAATTTCGCTACCACCAGTCCCTATGCTGCGGTCAAATTGACCCTGCCCAATGCGCTCAAGGCCCAGACCGATCTGCACGCCCGCCTCTATGCCGACGAGGTCCGCCTGCTGCGCCAGTTCGTCGAGGGAGCCCAGGCCGACCGCAGCGAGGCCGGCGATGACCCGTCGATCCCTCCGTATGAGAAGACCATCACCCTGACCGCTGCCGCCGAGACCGGCAAATTGGTCAGCCTGCGCCGTGACATGTCCGAATATTCCGGTGGGGCCCATCCCAACACCACTGCCCGCGGCGTCCTGTGGGACAAGGCCCTTAAACAGGTCATTGGCTCCGGCCAGTTGTTCCGGCGCGGGGCCGATATGTCACTGCTGGACCAGGCCCTGTGCGCGGCCGTCAACACCGCCAGAGCCAGACGCGTGCCCGGCGCGCCGCCCCTGACCCTGGCCGGCGGCGGCGAATGGACCTGTCCGCGCGCCGCCGCCACACCTTTCGTCCTTGCCCCCGGCACCGTCGACGGCAAGGCCGGTGGGCTGACCTTCCTGATCGATCCCTACAAGGTCGGTCCCTATGCCGAGGGTAGCTATGCCGTCACCGTACCGCTCACGACCTTTCGCACCTTGCTGGCCGGGGCCTATGCTGATGAGTTCGCCGGACAGCCGGCAAACTGATCACTTTCAGTCGGTCAGAAAGCGGTCAACGGTCGCCGCGAACAGCCCCGGCTGATCGGCCATGATGAAATGGCGGCTGTCGTCGACCCGGATCAGGGTCACGCCCGGCAGGTCGGCATACTGGCTGGCCCACATCGCATCAGCCATGGTCGCCGGGGTCCCACCGTCGGCATCGGCCGCATAAACAGCCCAGACCGGCGTTGTCATTGCCGCCAGCTCCGGCCGCACATCGGTGGTCATCACGTCACGAATGGCCGCAGCCATCGCCTGTCGGTCCGAGGCCATGGACCAGTCCACCATCGCGGTCCGCGTTGCCGAATCCCGCACCAGACCCGCCGCCGTCTGCACCTGACCGGTGCGGAAGGCCGCCTCGTCGGCGTTTAATATGGTTGCCGCTGCTTGGTCGGCGAACGGTCGGGCGCTCGCGGCCGTAACCTGCGGCCCGAACATGGCGCTGAAGAACGGCAGGCTGTCGACACTCATCACCCGCCCGACCCGGTCCGGATGCTGCTGCGCCAGCATCAGGGCCGACAATCCACCCATCGAATGACCGATCACCGCCGAACGTTCCAGTCCGGCCGCCTCGACATAGGCCGCCAGCGCCTCGATCACCGGCTGGACGAAGGCTCCGTCGCCGTGGACCCAGGGCTCACCCGCAAAGCCGGCCAACTGCACCAGATGCACCCGGTGGGTCGGGGCCAACCGCTCGGCCTCGGCCCGCCACACCTCCCGCGACGAGCCGAAGCCCGGGATCAGGATCACATCGGGCCCACTGCCGATCACCTCGACCGACAGTCGGTCCGACGAAAAGGGGGCCGCGACCTCTTGGGCGAACGCCTGGCTGATTCCGACCACGAAAGCCGGAGAACAAACCGCCAGTCCGAACAGGGCAGCGCGCAGCCGGAGCCGCGCCTTGAAGAAGGCGTTGAACATTTCAGTCTCCAATTATGTAAGGTTAATCTGACTTTTTTCAGGCGTGAGGATTGTCGAAGATCGCTTCGACCGGCCGCGCAAACAGCACGGCGATACGATAGGCCAGGTCCAGAGACGGGTCGTGCTTCTCGGTCTCCAGCGCATTGACCGCCTGCCGCGAGACCCCCAGTTGCTGACCCAGCTGCTCCTGGGTCCAGCCGCGCTCTGTGCGCAGCAATTTCAGCTGATTGCGCATCAGTTCGACGTCCGGACGAGCGGGGAGATCACGCCATAGCAGCCCCAGAACAGCGGATAGATCATCCACGCCGGAATGTGGGCGGCGTCGGCGTAGCTTTCGCCGAAGCCCCAGACGGATGCGATCGCCATGGCCACGCCGGCGGCAAGGATGAACCGCTTGGCCGTCACCGCCCGCACGTACTCGTCGGAGTCGCGCATCAGCATCAGGGTGGCCCAGATCTGCCCGACCACCGGGGCCGAGACCGACAGCGCCAGCAGCCAGGCCGCCGGCGTCGAGGCGATGTCATCAAAGGCCCCGAAGATGGCCGCAACGTTGATGGCCACATAGCCACTCATGAAGGCCAGGGTGCGTGCCACATATTTACGGTGCGCCGTGGAAGTGGTTTTCGCGATGGAAAGCATGACGCGTTCTCCTGACATAATGTAAGGCTTACATTACACCGCGTGTATGTCATGTCAACCTGACTTTTTGTCAGATACGCCTGACGTAGAGCGTTGCCTTTCAAGACCCGCGCAACGGGGGTATAATGACCCCATGTCCGTCGCCCCCCGCGTTTCCGCCAGCGCCCTGTTCAGCCCTGCTGAATGGGCCCCGTTCCAGTCCCGCTCGGCCTGGCGCGGGCCGATGCTGGTGGCGCATTGCTGGGGAGTCATCGCCCTGGCCGTGGCCGTCGGCGTGGTCTGGCCCCTGTTGATCCCGCTCTGTGTCATGATCATCGGCACACGTCAGCTGGGGCTGGCCATCCTGATGCACGAGGCCGCCCACGGCGGTCTGGCGACGAAGCCGAAGCTCAACGAATTCCTCGGCCACTGGCTGTGCGCCGTGCCGATCGGGGCCGACCTGCGCGACTATCGCCCCTATCATCTGTCGCATCACAAATACGCCCAGAACCCCGAGGACCCGGATCTGGTCCTGTCGGCCCCCTTCCCGGTCACCCCCGCCTCGCTGCGACGCAAGATCATCCGCGACCTGACCGGCCAGACCTTCTTCAAACAGCGCATCCTGTTCGCCTTCCGCGCCTATGCGTCGAAGCGGGACGAGGACACAGCTGAGGGAGCCGTCGTCACGGGCAAATCCGTCGCCCCCTTCCTGATCGTCAATGCACTCATGTTACTCGCCCTGACCCTGGCCGGCGTCTGGTGGGCCTATTTCGCCCTGTGGCTGCTGCCGCTGGCGACCTGGTTCCCGCTGGTCACCCGGCTGCGCAACATCGCCGAACATGCCTGTGTCGAGGGCTCGGCCACCGACGCCTTCCGCGCCGCCCGCACCACCCGGGCCAGCTGGTGGGAGCGCGTCCTGATCGCCCCCTACCACGTCAATTTCCACGCCGAACATCACCTGTTCATGCACGTCCCCTGCTGGAAACTGCCCGCCCTGCACCGCGCCGTCCGCCGCAAGCCGCAGGGCGCGACCATGGAAGTGGCGGGTGGCTATCTTGAGGTACTCAGGGAAGCCAGCAGCAAGGCGGCCTGACAGGACGCCATCTGGGAACCTCCCGCGCGAGACTCCGTTTGAGAGCGGGGCTTGTTGAAGGATTTCGATTATGAATACCCGATTGCTCTTTGCCACAGTTGGTATGGCGACCCTGATCGCCAGTGCCGCTTCCGCTCAAGGCCGTCCCGGCGGGGCCCCTGCAAGACCCCCGCAAGCGACGCGTCCGGCCATGCCCAGCATGGCTCCTCCGATGCGTCCGCAAACGACGACACCGCCAGCCAACGCCTCCGGCCAGGCAAACGTCGAGACCGGGGTCAGCGGTGAAGCGGCCAGATCCGAGGCCCGGGCCCGACGCTCGCCAACCGCCGGAACCAACAGTAATGCCGCGGCCAATGCAGACACCAACGCCGGCTTCACCACCGGTTCGGACCATGACGCCGGCACCCACGGCGCGATGTCGGCCGGGGCACACGGCTCCGCCGACACCCGCACCCAGGCCCGTTCGAACCGACAGGGCCCCAGCCGGGCCAACGCGCGGGCGATTGAGCGGTCAAACGTCAACGCCGGCCTGCGGACCACCGGCTCGGCGACAACGCGAATGAGGGACCGCGAAGCCCGGGAGATCACGGCGCAATTGAACCGCCAAAGCCTGGAGGGTCACGTCCTGACTGGCCTGGAAACGAGAACCGAGGCCCGGTCCAACCGACAGGGGCCCAACCGGTCCAATCCTCAAGGGACTGAAAATTCAGACCCCAACGCCGGTCTGCGGAAAGACTAAACCCCGGTCACTCCGCTGACTTCAGGGCCCCCGTCGCTTCAGCGCGGGGGCTTTTTTTGTTCCACCGTTGCCGCCACGGGTCCTCGATCGGCGTTCTCAGTTTTCGGTGGCGGCGCGCGGACAATGGAGCCACCCGGATGTGAGCCCTCTTGACCCCCTCCTCCTCCTCGCCCACCAGCCGGGGCCCATGACCCGCATCCCCGATCCCGCTGCCTTCATCGCCGCCAACACCCGGGTCCAGCCGGTGCCGCATGCGCCGGAGATTTCGTTGTGGCTGGCCGATGAGGTGACCCCGATCTGGCGGCTGACCGAGGCGGAGCTGGGCGAACTGGGCCTGCCGCCGCCGTTCTGGGCCTTCGCCTGGGCTGGAGGGCAGGCCCTGGCGCGCTGGGTGCTGGACCATCCGCAGGAGGTCGCCGGGCGGCGGGTGCTGGATTTCGCCGCTGGGTCAGGGCTGGTCGGCATCGCCGCCGGCCGCGCCGGGGCGGCCCATGTGCTGTGCGCCGACATCGACCCCTTCTGCGCCGCCGCGGTGGCGGCCAATGCGGCCCTGAACGGGGTCACGGCCCACTTCACCGCGATCGATCTACTGGCCGCCCCGCCGCCGCAGTTCGACGTCATCCTGGCCGGCGACGTCTGTTACGAACAGCCGATGGCCGGCGACGTTCTGGCCTGGCTGGCGTTAGCGCGGGCGCACGGCACCCGGGTGCTGATCGGCGATCCGCAACGCACCTATTTCCCGCGCGAGGGGCTCGACCTGCTGGCCGAATACAGCGTCCCGACCACGCGGGAACTCGAGGATTTCGAGATCAAGCGCACCCGCGTCTGGGCTCTGCCCTGACCCCTCCGCGAACCGGAGGCTCGGGGACTGGCTGTCTGAGGCCCTCGCGCCTGACCGCGCGGCTGCATCCCTTCCCCTTTTCCGGCGTTACGGCCTGGCTTACACAATGACAGGGCAGGGAGAGCGGACAGATGCGTTGGCAGGGTGGACGTCGCGGCGGCGGCATTGAAGATCGGCGCGGCATGGGCGGCGGCACCATGGCCGGCGGTGGCATCGGCGTTCTTGTGCTGGCGGCGATCGTCTATTTCGTCTTCGGCATCGACCCTTCGGCCACGACCCAGCTAGCCAGCCAGTTTGGCGGAGCCGGCACCCAGGAGGCCGGCCAGACCGGCACGCCCGAGGATCAGGCAGGTCAGTTCGTCGATGTCGTCGGGGCCAATATCAATGACGTCTGGCGGGCCAACCTCCAAGGCTATCAGCCACCGCGCGTGGTGCTCTACGACCAGGGCACCGGCACCGGCTGCGGCTACGGCCAGTCCGCCATGGGTCCGTTCTACTGCCCCAACGACAGGACGGTCTATCTTGACCTGGACTTCTGGCGCGACATGGAGACCCAGCTGGGGGCCTCAGGGGCCGATTTCGCCCGGGCCTATGTCATCGCTCATGAGTTCGGTCACCACGTCCAGACCCTGACCGGGGCCTCGCAACAGGTGCGCTCGGCCCAGCAACGGGCCTCGGGCCAGGCCGAGGCCAACCGCTATTCGGTGGCGCTGGAGCTTCAGGCCGACTGCTACGCCGGCGTCTGGGCCGCCAATGCCGCCGCCGTCTCCAACGGCGCGGTGGCCCTCGAAGCCGGTGATCTCGAGGAGGGGATGAAAACAGCCAACGCCATCGGCGACGATACCCTGCAGCGTCGCGGCGGCGGTCGCGTCAGCCCCGAGGGCTTCACCCACGGCACCTCGGCCCAGCGCGTCGAATGGCTGCGTCGTGGCTACCAGTCCGGCGACCCGGCTGTGTGCGACACCTTCTCGGGCGTTTAGAGCGGGCTCAGCGTGGGCCGAAGGGCACGATCTTGTTGTTGCGATCGTGACCGATGTCGGCGGTGCCCAGCCAGGGGATGCCCGTGCGCGCACACCAGTAGCGGGCGATCTCCTCCGCCGTCATGCCGAACTCGGGATCATTCTCGACGATGGCCGAGACCCGCCCCATCCGGATGCCCGCCACGCGCCGGATTGACGGCTGGGCGGTCAGGTGGAACATCATCCGGTCGATCCGGTACAGCGGCTCCGATACATCCTCCAGCATCAGCACATGGCCGGTCAGGTCCGGCTCCAGATAGGTGCCCACCAGGGCGTCGAGGATGCTCAGGTTGAAGGCCACCGCCGGCCGGGGATCGCCCGCCAGCGACGGCTCCAGAGAGACCGGGTCGCCGTGGACCAGCCAGTTGACGGCCCGCCAGGCCGTCTCGTCGTGGCGCACGGAATCCGAGGCCATCGGCCCGTGCGCCACATGCGGAAAGCCGGCCCTGTACAGCCCGGCCAGCAGGCTGCCGGCGTCGGAATAGCCGAGATAGCGCTTCTTTCGCGCCACCGGCTCCAGCCGCGGCAGCACCGCCTCGGCGATCCGGCAGGCCCCATAGCCGCCGCGCGCGAACCAGATCGCGTCCAGCCGCGGATCATTGGCGAACTCGACGAAGGCGTTAGTCCGGCTGGCGTCGTCGCCGCCGAAATGGCCGTGCTTGCCGAAACTGGCCGGGTGAAACACCACCGAGATCGAGCCGTCCGGAAAATGGGTGGCGAACCAGCCCTGGACCGCCTCGGCCCGGGCCGGATCCAGCCGCGAACTGGCGTTGACGATGCCGATCTTCATACTGAGCCACTGGCCTCACGCTTGGCCCGTGCTAGTCAGGCCGTTCCAGCCTTCGCGGTTTCGCCGTCCAGATCAAGCCAGATGACCACAAACCCCTCCTATTTCTTCTGCGGCATCGGCGGCTCAGGCATGCTGCCCCTGGCCATGATCGTCCAGAGCCGCGGCGGACGCATCGAGGGCTCCGACCGCTCGCGCGATCAGGGCCGCAGCCCCGAGAAATTCGACTGGCTGGCCGCCCACGGCGTCACCCTCCACCCGCAGGACGGCTCGGGCCTGACCAGCCCCAACCAGATCGTCGTCGCCACCGGCGCGGTCGAGGACACCGTCCCCGACATCGCCGCCGCCCGCCGCGTCGGAGCCCGCATCGTCAGCCGGCCCGAACTGCTGTCTCAGCTGTTCAACGACGCGCCGCATTCGATCGGCATCGCCGGCACCAGCGGCAAGTCGACCATCACCGGCATGGTCGCCTGGATCCTCGATCAAGCCGGCCGCAGCCCTACGGTGATGAACGGGGCCGTGATGACCAATTTCGTCGACGACGATCATCCGTTCGCCAGCGCCCTGATCGGTGGCCCGCACCTGTTCGTTTCCGAGGTCGATGAATCCGACGGCTCCATCGCCCGCTACGCCCCGACGGTGGCGGTGGTGTCGAACATCTCCCTCGATCACAAGTCGATGGACGAGCTGCGGACCCTGTTCGGCGGCTTCGTCGGTCAGGCCCGTACGGCGGTGCTCAACCTCGACAACAGCGAGACCGCCGCCCTGGCCCGCTCGCTGCCGGTTGACCGGGTCACGACCTTCTCCATCGGTGACGAGACCGCCGACCTGTCCGCCCACGCCCTTCGCCCCCTGCCCGCGGGCATGGAATTCGATCTGGTCGACCGGGTCAGCGGTGCCCGGATGGCAGGTGTGCTGAACGTGCCCGGGGCCCACAATGTCGCCAACGCCCTCGCCGCCCTCGCCGCGGTTCGGGCCCTCGGCGTACCCTTGGCCTACGCCGTCGCGGCGCTGAAAACCTTCTCCGGTATCCGTCGTCGCATGGAGGTGGTCGGCACCGCCGCCGGCGTCACCATTCTCGACGATTTCGCCCATAACCCCGACAAGATCGCCGCCACCCTCGACGCCTTGCACGCCTTCCCCGGCCGTCTGCTGATCCTGTTCCAGCCGCACGGCTTCGGCCCGTTGAAGCTGATGAAGGCCGAGTTCATCGCCGGTTTCGCCGAGTTGATGCGGGCCGACGACGTCCTGCTGATGCCCGAACCGGTCTATTATGGCGGCACTACCGATCGCAGCGTCGGCAGCGAGGACGTCGCCAGCGGGATTCGCACCGCCGGACGGAACGCCGAGGCGCTGTCGACCCGCGAGGCCTGCGGTGACCGCCTGATCGACCTGGCCCGCCCCGGTGACCGAATCGTCGTCATGGGCGCGCGTGACGACACCCTGTCGACCTTCGCCGCCGGGTTGCTCTCGCGACTGCGCGGCTAACAACACCGTCCGGTTACGGATAATTCTACAAAAACGCGTTATAAAACATTCACTTCCGGAAAATCGATCGTTAAGACCCCCACGCTAAACCGGCCTCTGTCAGTAGAGGGCGCATATGGCCAAAATCGGTGATTTCGTGAATTTGGTCGCTGCGGCGGCACCGGATACGCCCGGCTCGGACCTGTTCGAGCGGTTCCAAGTCGAATCCAATACCATGGCCATCGCCGTGGTCGGCGACGACGATCAGCCACTGGGTCTGATCGAACGCAATGCCTTCTGCCTGAAAATGGCAGCGGAGTTCGGTCGCGCCCTGTTCGCCCGTCGCCCGGCATCAACCCTGATGGACCCCGCGCCCCTGATCGTCGATGCGGAAGCGGATGCGGAGATCTTGTTTCGCAGCGTCGATGTCGCCGAGCTCGGCACCCTGCTGAAAGGCTTCGTCGTGACCTCGGCGGGCCGCTATCTGGGAATCGGCACGGCCCTGGATGTGCTTCAGGCCGGGAGTGTGGTCTATCGCCGCCGCGCCGAGGAGATGAGCGCCCTGGCCCAGGATCTGTCGCGGGCCGAGGGCGAGGCCCGCGCCTCCAGCCGCGCCAAATCCGAATTCCTGGCCGTCATGAGCCATGAAATTCGCACGCCTCTGAATGGCGTCCTCGGGGTCGCCGCCCTAATGGAACGCGAACTGCAGCAGGAGACCCTGCGTCCGCACGTCCGCACCATCCTCGACTCCGGCCAGATCCTGCTGCGGCTACTGACGGACGCCCTCGATATGTCGCGCGCCGAAGCCGACATGTTGACCCTGGAATCCGCCCCTCTCCGGCTCACGGCCATCGGCGAGGACCTGACGGCCCTGTGGTCTCCCCGGGCCGAAGAGCAGGGGCTCAACCTGTCGGTCACCTGCGACACAGTCGAGCAGGACTGGGTGGTCGGTGACCATGTGCGGCTGAAACAGTTGCTGAACAATCTGATCGGCAACGCTATGAAATTCACGCCGGCCGGCGCTGTCGCCGTCCATCTCTCCAGCCACCTGAAAGACGGACGCGTCTGCGTCTACGGTTCCGTGGACGACAGCGGGCCCGGCGTCAGCGACGCCGCCACACGCAGCATCTTCGAGCCCTTCAACACCGGCACGACCGGAACCCTCGGAGCCGGTGCCGGACTGGGCCTGTCGATCTGCCGCCAGATCGTCAGCTATATGGACGGCGATCTTGAGCTGGAACCCTCCCTTCTCGGTGGGGCCCGGTTCCGGTTCTCACTACACCTTCCCTGTGCTCCCGCCGAAATGCTCGTCGCGGCCGAGGCCACCGCCGAGCCAACCCCGCACGAAACCCTGCATGTGCTGGTGGTTGACGACAATGCCACCAACCGTTTTGTCGTCGGCAAGGTGCTGGAGCTGTTCGGCTGCAGCCATGAGGCCGTCAACAGCGGCGCGGCGGCCGTGCGACGCGCGGCCGAGGGCGGGCTCGACCTGATCCTGATGGACATCAAGATGCCCGGCATGGACGGCATGGAAGCGACCCGGGCGATCCGCGCCCTTGAGGGCCCCGCCGCCCGCATTCCGATCCTGGCCCTGACCGCCAATGCCGATCCGCGCGATGAGGTCGATTACCTGGCGGCAGGCATGAACGGCGTGGCGCAGAAGCCGATCCAGCCCGATGTCCTGCTCAATGCCATCCGTCGTGTGATGACCGAACCGGTCGAGGTCGCCGCGGCCTGACCGCCCGGCAATTCGGCGACGGCTGGCCTGGAAGCCGCCCCCCGAGGTCATTATCACCGCCGCCGGGCGCCTGCCGCCTGCAGCCGATGAGGTTGCCTTCCCGGTGGCGCGTCTGGACGACCCGCCGTCCGGGACGCCGTGACCCGGATAGCCTAGAATGTCTGGAGCGCCACCGCCTTCATCGACACCGCCGGATCGGCCAGTTTGACCGCATCGACCGGCGTGGCCCGGCCAATCAGCTGCCGGCCGCCCATGAACTCGGCCGGGGCGTTGACCGCCTCGACGCAGACGATGTGGTCGCCGCTGAGATGGAAGACGGCGAACCGCTCCTCCGCCGGATCGCCGCGCACCAGCTGGCGGTCGGCGTCGTTCGGCAGGCCGGCGATCTGTAGCTTGACCTCATACTGGTCCGACCAGAACCACGGCACCTCGGGCGCGGGGGCCGGTCGGCCGGTCAGGGCTGCCGCCACCTGTTTGGCCTGCTCCAGCGCATTGGGTACGCTCTCCAGACGCTGCATCCGTCCGCCGTGCACCGGCAGGGGGCGGAAGGTCATGTCACCGACAGCATGGATCGCCGGATCCGAAGTCCGCGCCGTACCGTCAACCACTACGCCGTTGTCACAGACCAGCCCGGCCGCGCGCGCCAGGTCATCGCGGGCCAGGCCCCCGACACCGACCAGCACCACATCGGCAGCCACCCGCGATCCGTCGGCCAGTCGCACGCCGCCGTCCTCGAAAGCAGTGACCTCGACCCCGGTGCGGATCTCGACGCCATGGGCCCGGTGCAGGTCGGTGAAGAAGGTCGACAGGGTCTCCGATGCGACCCGGGCCAGCACCCGGTCCATCCGCTCCAGCACCACCACCTCGACACCCAGGGCCCGGGCAGAAGCCGCAGCCTCCAGCCCGACATAGCCGCCCCCGACGACGGCCAGACGCGATCCCGGCCGCAGCGCGGCCTTCAGCTTCCCGGCATCTTCCAGGGTCCGCAGCTCCAGCAGGTCCGGTCGATCCGCACCGGGAATGGCCAGCTTCCGCGCCGTAGACCCGGTCGCCAGCACCAGACTGTCGTAGGTCTCCTCGGTCCCGTCGGCGAAGCGCACCCGCTTTTCCTCCCGGTCGATCGCCGTCGCCGTCATCCCGGTTCGCAGGGTGATCCCCTGTTCGGCATAAAAACTTTCGGGCCGAAGCAGCAGGTCCTCCTGCGTTGCCTCACCCTTCAGCCAGGCCTTGGACAGAGGCGGGCGCTGATAGGGCGCAGACGCCTCGTCCCCGACCAGCACGATCGGTCCTTCATAGCCGTACTGGCGCAACAGGGCTGCGACCGAACCCCCGGCATGGCCGGCACCGATGATCAGAATCTTGGTCATGAGACCGGGATAGCGACTTCTTGCCTCCTGTCCCAGAGCTCTCGGCCAGAACCTCTTGACTGTACCATCGTTACAGCATAGTAGAACGCGTCATGACCGACACCCCGTCTCCCAAGGCCCTGCGCAAGGCCGCCGACGACCGCATCGCTCTTTATGACGCAGTGCTGTCCCTACGCTCGCGCGAGGAGATGGACGCCTTCCTGTCCGACCTGTGCACCCCGTCGGAACTGCGCGCATTCACCGAGCGTTGGGCGGTGGCACGTCTGCTGGACGAACGGGTCAAGACCTATCGCGAGATCGCCGTCGCCGCCGGGGCCAGCCCCACCACCGTCGTCCGCGTCGCCCGCTTCCTCAAGGACATGCAGCACCAAGGCTATCGCCTCGTGCTCGACCGCCTGAAAACGAAAGCCTGAGTATCCGATCATGAGTACCGTCCAGGGGCGACTTCGCATCGCCGTGCAGAAATCCGGTCGTCTGGCCGACCGCAGCCTCGACCTCGTCCGCGACGCGGGCCTGCGCGTGATCAAGGGCAACAACGACCTGCTGTACCGGGTCGAGAATTATCCGATCGACCTGCTGCGGGTGCGCGACGACGACATCCCGACCTTTGTCGCCGACGGCGTCTGCGACCTGGGCATCGTCGGCGAGAATGTGCTGGAGGAGGCCCGCAACGGCGGCCCCGTCGCCGAGGTGATCATGCCGCTGGGCTTTGGCCGCTGCACGTTGAAACTGGCGGTGCCGCCCACGCTCGACTATGCGGGGCCGCCCTCGCTGGAGGGGCTGCGCATCGCCACCTCCTATCCCAAGATCCTGCGCCGCTATCTCGATGCACAAAAGGTCAGCGCCGACATCGTCGTCATGCGCGGTGCGGTCGAGGTCGCCCCCCGACTCAAGCTGGCCGCAGCCATCTGCGATCTGGTCTCGACCGGGGCGACACTGGAGGCCAACGGCCTGATGGCGCGCGAAACCGTGCTGGAAAGCGAGGCGGTGCTGATCCGCGCGCCCCAGCCGCCCGAACCCGGCCTGCAACACCTGCTGGACAGTATCATCGAGCGGATGAGCGGGGTGGTCTCCTCCCAGGGGGCCAAATACGTGATGCTGAATGCACCGCGTTCGGCGCTGGACGCCATCACCGCCATCCTGCCGGGTGCCGGGTCGCCGACCGTCATGCCCCTGTCCGGACGCGACGACGCCGTCGCCGTCCACGCCGTCTGTCAGGAGGCCGTATTCTGGGAAACGCTGGAGAAGCTGAAGGCCGCCGGGGCCTCGGCCATCCTGGTCCTGCCGATCGAGAAGATGATGTGATGCGGCTGATCGACTGGTCTTCCCTTGACGCCGACGGCCGCCGCGTCGCCCTGGCCCGACCGCAGCGGCGCACTGAGTCGCGCGTCGCCGACGGCGTGCGCGCGATCTTCGACGACGTGCAGGCGCGCGGCGGCGCGGCCGTCACCGACTGGAGCCTGAAGCTGGACGGGGCCGCCCCGCGCCGGATTGCCATCACGCGGGACACGGTCGCCGCCGCCCGCGACCGGCTGTCGCCCGCCGACACACGCGCCATCACCATGGCCGCCGCCAATATCCGGGTCTTCCACCAGCTGACCGTGCCGGTCGACACGGCGATCATCGAGACCACGCCGGGCGTGCGCTCACAGCTGGTGTGGCGGCCGATCGCATCGGCCGGTCTGTATGTGCCCGGCGGCTCGGCCCCGCTGTTCTCATCCTTGCTGATGCTGGCCATTCCCGCCACCGCGGCCGGTGTCGAACGTCGCGTGGCCGTGACCCCACCGACCAAGGACGGGGAAGCGCACCCAGCCATGACCCTGGCCGCGGCCGAGGGCGGATTGGATGACCTGTGGCTGATCGGCGGGGCCCAGGCCATCGCCGCCCTGACCTTTGGCGTCACCCTCGACGACGGCGAGATCGCGCCCTGTGACAAGTTATTCGGGCCCGGCAATGCCTGGGTGGCCGAGGCCAAGCGCCAGGCGGCGGCCCTGCCCGGCGGCCCTGCCGTCGACATGCCCGCCGGACCGTCCGAGCTACTGGTCATCGCCGATCTGGCGGCCGATCCGGTCATCGTCGCCGCCGATCTGCTGAGCCAGGCCGAGCACGACGCCGATGCCCAGGTGATCCTCGTCTCGGACAGCAAGGCCGCCATCGCCGCCATCGTCGAGGAGGTCGAGGCCCAGCTGCCGTCCCTGCCCCGCGCCGACATCGCCCGCGCTGCCCTGTCTGAGGCCCGGGCCATCAAGGTGCGCGACCTGGCCGAGGCCTGTGCCGTCTCCAACCTGTACGGCCCCGAACACCTGTCGCTGCAGACCGAAAGCCCCGAGGCTCTGGTGGCGCAGATCGCCGCCGCCGGGGCCGTCTTTGTCGGCAACTGCGCGGCCGAGACCCTGGGCGACTATGCTGCCGGACCCAGCCACGTGCTGCCTACCGACGGCGGAGCGCGGACGCTGGGCGGCATCACCACCGCCAGCTTCATGACCACGATGTCGGTGCAGCGGGTCACCATCGCCGGGGCTGCGGCCCTTGCGCCCGTCGCCGCGCGTCTGGCCCGGCTGGAGGGTCTGGAAGCCCACGCCCGCGCCGCCGACCTGCGGTGCGCGTCATGATCAACCTGCCAGCCCCCTTCGCCCCGCTGGTCGCCGGAGCTGACGGTCTGGACCGCTATCCGGCCGACCCGACCTCCCTCGCCGCGCGGATGGCCCAGATCTATGGCGTGCCGAGTGAATGCGTGCTGCCTGTGCGCGGCCTGTCGCACGGGCTGGAGCTGGTCTGGCGTCTTGCGGCCCGGGACGGCCTGTCCGTCACCGCGCCGGAGGCCCAGCCCTATGTTGCGCTGGCCGCCATCTATGCGCGTCCCCGAGCGCAGGGCGAGGTCGGGGCCGTCGTCATCCGCGCCCTCGGCTCGCCCGAGGCCGTGGCGGAAATGGCCGAACGCGTGGCCCCGGCCCTGCTGGTGGTCGACGAGGGTTTGATCGAATTCTCGGACGCGTCGTCGGCGAGCGAAGTCATCGACGACCATGCCAATCTGATCGTTCTGCGCAGCCTGTCGCTGGCCTATGGCCTGGCCGGGGCCCGGATCGGTGCGGCCCTGGCCCAGCCGGCCACTCTGGCCCGACTGGCCGCGATGCTGGAGCCTTACGCCCTGCCCGAACCGTCGGTGCGACTGGCGCTGCAGGCGCTGGATCCGTCGCGCATGGTCGAGACCGTCCAGCGGATCGCCACCGTGCGCGCCGAGCGCGAACGGATCGCCACGGCCCTTGGCCGGGTCATGATCATCGAGGCCGGGGTCGGCCCGGTGCTGATGGCCCGCCCGGTCGACACCCCGGCAGCCCTCGCGGCTCTCGAAAAATTCGGCGTCGCTGTCGACGTGTCCGGTGACCGCCTGCGGCTGCCGCTGTCGATCCGGCCAGAAATCAATGATCGGCTGCTGACTGCGCTGGGCGTCGGCCCGGCCCCGCGCCGGGCGGGTCGCACCGGTGAGGCCGTGCGTGATACCAAGGAGACCCGCATCGTCTGCGTCGTCGACCTCGACGCGCCCGGCCCGGTCGCCATCCACACCGGGGTCGGCTTCTTCGATCACATGCTGGAACAGGTCGCGGCCCACGGTGGATTCTCCATCCGGCTGGCGTGCGAAGGCGACCTGCACACCGACCCGCACCACACGATCGAGGACAGTGCCATCGCCCTCGGCCAGGCGCTGAAACAGGCGCTGGGCGAACGCCGCGGCATCGCCCGCTATGGCTTCGTCCTGCCGATGGACGAGGCCAATGCGGCGGTGTCCATCGACCTGTCGGGACGCCCCTATCCGGTGTTCGAGGGTGAGTTCAGTACCCCGTTCATCGGTGACTATCGCACCGACCTGACCGCCCATGTGTTTCGCTCTCTGGCCGAACACCTCGGGGCCGCCATCCACGTCACGGTCACCGGCGACGACGACCACCACAAGACCGAGGCCGTCTACAAGGCCTTTGGCCGGGCCCTGCGTCAGGCGATCCGCGTCGAGGGCGATGCCATCCCCTCGACCAAGGGGGTGCTGTGAGCACGGTCACCGTCGTCGGCTACGGCGCGGGCAATACCGCCTCGGTGCAGTTCGCGCTGGAACGTCTGGGAGCCTCGGTCGTCATCACGGATGATCCCGGGCGGATCGCCGCCGCCGAGCGACTTATCCTGCCCGGGGTCGGGGCTGCCGGCTATGCAATGCAGCGACTGGACGCTCTCGGCCTCAGTGCGCCGATCCGTGCCTTCACCCGCCCCCTGCTCGGTGTCTGTCTCGGCCAACAGCTGCTGTTCGAGCGCAGCGACGAGGGTGGCGGTGTCGGCCTGCTGGGCCTGATCCCCGGTGTAGTGCGCAAGCTGGAAGGTCGCCCCGATCTGCCGGTGCCGCACATGGGCTGGACCCGACTGGAGGGTGTGAAACCCGATCCGCTGCTGAGCGGGGTCAACGACGGCGACTATGCCTATTTCGTCCATGGTTTTGTCTGCCCGGTCACCGACGCCACCCTGGCCACCGCCGACTACGGCACCGCCGTGCCCGCCGTGGTGCGCAGCGGTAACCGCTGGGGCTGCCAGTTCCACCCGGAGCGTTCGGCCGCGGCCGGGGCGCGCATCCTGCAGAACTTCCTGGGCTTGCCGCTATGATCGTTTATCCCGCCATCGACCTGCGTGACGGCGTCTGCGTGCGGCTGATGCATGGCCGGTTCGATCAGGTCACCCGCTATGACGACAACCCGGCCGAACGGCTGGCCGCCTTCGCCGGTGCCGGCGCGACCTGGGCCCATATCGTCGATCTGGACGGGGCCGAGGCCGGGTGCGCGGTGCAACATGAGCTGATCGGAAATCTGGCGAAAGCAGTCGACATCCGCATCCAGTCCGGCGGCGGCGTGCGCTCGGCCGAGGATGTCGCCGCCCTGATCGAGGCCGGAGTGGCGCGGGTCGTGGTCGGTTCCCTGGCCGTATCCCAGCCCGATACCGTGGCCGAATGGCTGCGTCACTTCGGGCCGGAGCGCATCACCCTGGCCATCGACGTCAAGGCCGACGGCGATCGCTATGTGCCGGCCCTGAAGGGCTGGACCGAGGCGGCCGAGGTCGATCTGTGGGCCGCGCTGGATCGCTATCCGCCCGACCTGGCCCGGCACCTGCTGGTCACCGACGTGGGGCGTGACGGGGCCCTGACCGGTCCCAACCTCGACCTACTGGGACAGATCGTGCGGCGGCGGCCCGACCTGCAGGTCCAGGCCTCGGGCGGGGTGGCCGCCCTGTCCGACCTGAGCGAGTCCGCCGCCATCGGCTGTGCCGGGGCCATCATCGGCCGGGCCCTGTACGAAGGCCACTTCACCGTCGCCCAGGCCGTCGAGACCGTCGCATGACCGCGCGTCGCATCATCCCCTGCCTCGACGTCAAGGAGGGCCGGGTGGTCAAAGGGGTTCGCTTCGAGAACCACATCGACATGGGTGACGCCGCCGATCTGGCCGCCCGCTATCGCGACCAGGGGGCCGACGAGCTGGTCTTCTACGACATCACCGCCTCGCCCGAGGGCCGAACCCTCGACTATGGCTGGGTGCGCGACATCGCCCGACTGCTGGACATCCCCTTCTGCGTCGCCGGCGGGATTCGCAGCGTCGACCAGGCCGCGCGCTGTCTCGACAACGGGGCCGACAAGGTCTCGATCAACTCCCCCGCCCTCGAACGGCCGGAGCTGATCGGCGAGATGGCCGCGCGTCTGGGCAGCCAGTGCGTCGTGCTCGGCGTCGACAGTCGGCTCGAGGACGGCGAGTGGGTCGTGCACAAATACACCGGCGACCCCGACGCGCGCCGCGGCACCGGACGTCGCACCATGGACTGGATCGTCGAGGCCCAGACCTTGGGGGCCGGCGAGATCGTGCTCAACTGTATCGATCAGGACGGTGTGCGTGCGGGCTATGACATTGCCCAGCTGGCCGAGGCCCGATCGCGGCTGACCATTCCGCTGGTCGCCTCGGGCGGAGCCGGCTCGGCCGCGGATTTCGTCGATGTGTTCCGCGGCGCTGGCGTGTCCGGTGCCCTGGCCGCCAGCGTGTTCCACACCGGAGCCCTGACCATCCCCGACCTGAAAACATCGCTGGCCGCTGCCGGCCTGGAGGTGCGCCCATGACCCTTGTTGATCCCGGCACCCTCGACTTCGCCAAGGGCGACGGCATGATCCCCGTCATCGTCCAGGACGCTGACACCCTGCAGGTGCTGACCCTGGCCTATATGGATCGCGCCGCGCTCGATGAGACCCAGGAGTCCGGCGAGGCGACCTTTTTCTCGCGTTCGCGTGGCGGGCGCTGGCGGAAGGGCGAAACCTCGGGCAACCGACTGACCGTCGTGACGATCACCCCCGACTGCGACCGCGACGCCCTGGTGTTGGCGGTGCGACCGATGGGGCCAGCCTGCCATCTGAATACCACCAGCTGTTTCGGGACGGATGACGCCCCGGGTCTGGGCCGCATCGCCCGGCTGGAGGCGACCATCGCCGAACGCGCCGCCGCCGACCCCACGGAAAGCTGGACCGCCCGCCTGCTGGCCGAAGGCCCCAAGCGTGTGGCCCAGAAGGTCGGCGAAGAAGGTGTCGAGACGGCTTTGGCCGGGGCCGCCGGCCCAGATGAAGAAGTCACCGCCGAGGCCGCAGATCTGATCTATCATCTGCTCGTTCTGCTGAGATCGCGTAACTTGGTGTTTCAGGACGTCCTCAACGTGTTGGCTCAACGGGCGGAAGCGGCCAAACACTGACCCTGAAACACGTTTGAACGGGAAGCGACATCTAAATGGCGGCACTGGTTCTCTTCGGCGGCGGCGGCGACCTGGCCATGAGGATGCTGCTGCCTTCGCTCTACTTTCTGGAGCGGGACGGCCTGTTGCCGGACGGGCTGAAGATCATCGCCGCCGCGCGCAGCGAAGAGACGGTGCCGGACTATGTCGCCCGCACGCGTGAGGCAGTCGAGACCCGGGCCCGGGCCGACGGCGGCTGGGATCCGGCCAGTTGGGACCGGCTGGCCGTGCGCCTCGACTATCTGGCGGTCGACGCCACCAAGGCCGAAAGCCTGAAGGCGCTGAAGGCAAAACTCGGTGACGATGAGGACCTGACTGCCTTCCTGGCCGTCTCCCCTTCCCTGTTCGGTCACATCGTCGACGCCATGGCCGCCGCCGGACTGGCTGGCCCCCGTTCGCGCATCGTCATCGAGAAACCCGTCGGTCGTGACCTCAAGTCCTTCCTCGATATCGACGAGGCCGTGCGTCGGGCCTTCACCGAGGACCGCGTGTTCCGCATCGACCACTATCTCGGCAAGGAGACGGTCCAGAACCTGATCGCCCTGCGCTTCGGCAACACCATTTTCGAACCGCTGTGGAACAATCTGACCATCGACCACGTCCAGATCACCATCGGCGAAACCGTCGGTGTCGGCGACCGCTGGCCCTATTACGACGAGTACGGCGCCCTGCGGGACATGATCCAGAATCACATGCTGCAGCTGCTGTGCCTCGTGGCCATGGAACCGCCGTCCGACCTCGATCCGGACTCGGTGCGCAACGAGAAGGTCAAGGTGCTGCGCTCGCTGCGTCCCGTCACCTCGCATGATGCCGAACGGACCACTGTGCGGGGTCAGTACATCAACGGCAGCGTCGAAGGCCGTCCGGCCCAGAGCTATGCCGAGGAACGGGGTCAGCCGTCCGACACCGAAACCTTCGTCGCCATCCGCGCCAATATCGATAACTGGCGCTGGGCCGGAGTGCCCTTCTTCATGCGCACCGGCAAGCGACTGAAAGAGAAGCGCACCGAGATCGTCATCCAGTTCAAGGGCGTTCCCCATTCGATCTTCGGCGGGGAGGACCTGCGCGGTCAGGTCAGCGACAACCGGCTGGTGATCGAACTGCAACCGGACGAAGACATCTCCCTGACGGTGATGAACAAACGGCCCGGCCTGGACCTGCACATGCAACTTCAGCCGATCCGCATGTCCCTGTCCTGGGGCGTCGATGGCAAGGGCACAGCCGCGCCACGCCGCCGCATCGCCTATGAGCGCCTGCTGCTGGATGCCATGGCCGGCGATTCCACCCTGTTCGTTCGCCGCGACGAGGCGGAAAAGGCCTGGGAATGGGTCGATGACCTGTCCAGCGCCTGGGAGCATGTCGGGTTGAAGCCGGAGACCTATGCCGCCGGCACATGGGGGCCACCGTCCGCTGATCTGCTGATGGCCCGTAGCGGTCGCGCCTGGAAGTCGCACGATGAATAACGACCGCCCCGTTATGCCTGAGATCGAGGTATTCGCCGACGGTGCCGCCTGGGTCAGCGCCTGCGCCACCCGCCTGACCGACGGCCTCGCCGCCGCCGTCACTGCCCGGGGACACGCGACATTCGCCGGGTCAGGCGGGTCAACGCCATCGCCGGTGTATCGCCACATGACCGACGCCGTTCTCGACTGGTCAAAGGTCACGGTCACCCTCGTCGACGAGCGCTATGTCCCCGAGGCATCGCCGGACTCCAACGCGCGTTTGCTGAAGCAGACCCTGCTGACGGGCCGTGCGGCAGCTGCGCGTTTCGTGCCCCTGTTTCACGCTTCAGTCACCGTCGACCGTTCGGCCCTGATCGCGGCCCGGACCCTGGCCACCGGGGTCGGCGGAATCGACGTGGTTCTGCTGGGCATGGGTGAGGACGGCCATATCTGTTCGATGTTTCCCGGCAGTCCGACCCTGAAGGCCCTGCTCAGCCCGAACCTTCCGCCGACCGTCCTGGGCGTCCCGGCCGGACGTGACGGGACCGCGCCGTCGATGGAACGTCTGTCGATCAACCTGCCTTATCTTATGCATGCGGAGCGGGTGATCCTGGCCCTGACCGGAAGTGCCAAACGCGCGGTGTTCGAACGCGAGGCCGCCGGTGACCCGGCAATCCAGCCGATCGCCGCCCTGATCCATGCCAGGGTCCCGCTCCAGGTCCTGTGGACGGAGACTGCCTGATGACTGCCGCCAAAATCAAGCTTCACCCCGTCGTCGCCGCGGTCACCGCCCGCATCGTCGCGCGCAGCCGCACCACCCGCGCCGACTATCTGCACCGCATGGACGCAGCCCGGAATTCCGGGGCCGGGCGGGCCAAATTGTCCTGCGCCAACTGGGCCCACGCCTTCGCCGGGGCACCGGTCAAGGACAAGCTCAACGCCATGTCGGGCACCCAGCCCAATGTCGGGATCGTCACGGCCTACAATGACATGCTGTCGGCGCATCAGCCGTTCGAACGCTTCCCGGCGATCGTCCGGAACGCGGTGCGCGCGGTCAATGCCACGGCCCAGGTGGCCGGCGGTACCCCCGCCATGTGCGACGGCGTCACCCAGGGCCGGCCCGGCATGGAGTTGTCGCTGTTCAGTCGTGACGTCATCGCCATGTCGACCGGCGTGGCCCTGACCCATGACGCGTTCGACGCGGTCCTGTGTCTGGGCGTCTGCGACAAGATCGTGCCCGGCCTGTTCATGGGGTCCCTGGCCTTCGGCCATCTGCCGGTGGTGTTCGCCCCGGCCGGTCCCATGCCCTCGGGCATCCCCAATGCCGAAAAGGCCCGGGTTCGCGCCGAATACGCGCAGGGCAAGGTCGATCGCGCCACCCTGCTGGAAAGCGAGATCGCCTCCTACCATTCGCCCGGCACCTGCACCTTCTACGGTACCGCCAATTCCAACCAGATGATGATGGAGCTAATGGGGCTGCACCTGCCCTCGACCGCCTTCGTCCATCCCGACACCGGTCTGCGCGACGCCCTGACCGCGGCGGCGGCACAGCGTGCCGTCGAACTGGCCCGTACCGGCGAGGGGCGGATGGCCGACGTTATCGACGAGAAATCGATCGTCAACGGCATCGTCGCCCTGCTGGCCACCGGCGGCTCGACCAACCACGCCATCCATCTGGTGGCCATGGCCCGGGCAGCCGGGGTTCTGATCGACTGGACCGACATGGACGAGCTGTCCTCGGTAACCCCGTTGCTGACCCGCATCTATCCGAACGGTTCGGCCGATGTGAACGCCTTCCAGGCTGCGGGCGGCGTGGCCTTCGTGACCCGCGAACTGGCCCTGTCCGGTCATATGCATTCGGACGTCACCACTGTCATGGGGCAGGGCATCGCCGCCTATTTCCAGGAGCCGTCGCTGGTCGACGGCGAACTGGTCTGGCGCGACGGGGTCACTGAAAGCCTCGACACCGATATCCTGCGCCCCGCCTCGGATCCGTTCGATCACGAAGGCGGACTGCGCCTGCTGACCGGCAATCTGGGTCGGGCCGTGATCAAGGTTTCGGCGGTCAAGCCCGAGCACCGCACGGTCGAGGCCCCGGCCCGGGTGTTCGACAGTCAGGAAGGCTTCCTCGCCGCCTTCAAGGCCGGGGAACTGGACTGCGACGGCATCGCCGTGGTCCGTTTCCAGGGACCACGCGCCAACGGCATGCCCGAATTGCACAGCCTGTCCCCGGGTCTGGGCGTGTTGCAGGATCGCGGCTTCAAGGTCGCCCTGGTCACCGACGGCCGTATGTCGGGCGCCTCGGGCAAGACCCCGGCGGCGATCCACGTCACGCCCGAAGCCCTCGACGGCGGGCCCCTGGCCTATGTGCGTGACGGTGACATCATCCGCGTCGACGCCGAGGCCGGCGAACTGTTGATCCGTGCCGTGCTGACGGACCGCGAACGGGCCCGGCCCTCCGAGGTTCAGGACTGGGGCTACGGGCGCGAACTGTTCGGCAGTTTCCGCGCGGCGGTCGGATCGGCCGAACGCGGGGCCTCGGTCTGTTTCAGCGACATTCACGGACATGCGACGCCCGAAGTGAAGGACGTGACCGATGCGAACATCAGTAATGCGGCGGTAGACGCATGAGCAACTCCACCCTGATGGTCGGTGACGTCGGCGGCACCAATGCGCGTTTCGCTACCGCACGGCTGGTCGACGGACGGCCGGTTCTGGACCGGATCGACAGCTTTCCGGCCGATCGCTATCCGACCTTCCTCGCCGGGGTGGCGGCCTTCATCGACGGGTGCGCGGTCAAGCCGACCGGCGGCGTCCTCGCCGTAGCCGGGCCGGTCCTGGACGGTGAGATCGACCTGACCAATTCGCCGTGGCGGGTGTCGGAGACCGAGCTGCAGACCCTGGGCCTGAAGCCGGTCCGGCTGATCAATGATTTCGAGGCCCTGGCCTGGGGGGCACCGATCGTGCCGCCGGACCAGCTGGCCTCGCTGGGAGGGCCGGACACCGGCGAGCCGCACACCGCCATCGCCGTGCTCGGCCCCGGGACCGGCTTCGGCGTCTCGGCCCTGGCCCGCGACGTTCACGGCCGGGAAATGGCCCTGCCCAGCGAGGGCGGTCACGCCTGTTTTGCCCCCGGCGACCCGGTCGAGGACGAGATCCTGCGCATCCTGCGACGACGCTATGGCCGCGTCTCGATCGAACGGCTGATCTGCGGCCCCGGCCTGCTGAACATGCACCGGGCCCTGGCCGAGATCGACGGGCGCGAGACCCATATCGACGATCCGGCCGAGATCACCCGCGACGCCCTGGCGGATCCCCGCAGCGCGTGCGGGGCCACCCTGGCCCGTTTCTGCGCCATCCTGGGGGCCGTGGCCGGGGATATCGCCCTGACCATGGGGGCGCGCGACGGGGTCTATATCGCCGGCGGTATCGCGCCGCGCATCCTGCCGTTCCTGCAGTCCAGTCCGTTCCGCGAACGCTTCGAGCGCAAGGGGCGGTTCGAGGACTATATGGCAGCGATTCCGACCCGGGTGATCCTGCACAAACACGCTGCCCTGCTGGGGGCCGCCCGGGTCGCCTTCGCCGACATCGGCTAGAAAATTCGAATTTTTATCACGTCGGCGTGAACCCAATTGAGGGCGCAGCGTTATCGGGTTTCCACTCAGGAAGGAAGCCATACCATGCGTAAACTGATCATTGCCACCGCCGCTACTTTTGCGTTTGCCGGCCTCGCCGCCTGTGAAAGCCAGGCCGACAAGGCCGCCGAAGTCCAGGCCGACGCCCTCGAGGCCCAGGCCGCCGCGACCTCGAATGAGGCGCAGGAAACCGCCCTCAACGCCGAGGCCGACCGCATCGAACAGCAGGCCGGCAACGCCGACGGTGGCATGACCACCGCCAACACCCCCAACACCTCGCCGTCGGATCCGGCAGCGCCGGGTCACTGAGACCCACCGTCGAACGACGGACTGAATGAGGCCTCCGTCGCGAAAGCGGCGGGGGCCTTTTTCATGGGCGATCCGGCCCGGGCAGTACCGCGTCAGTCGATGCAGAGCGTCGGTCCGGCGCGGCCGTTCTCGACCGTGGTGAAACAGCCGAAATTGTTGCTATTGGCCTGACACTGGCCGACGGCGGCCGTGCCCTCGCGCGGGGCGGGAGCGGCGTCCTGCAGACGGCAGTCGCCCAGACAGTCGTCGCCATCGCGGCAGCGTTTGCCGGCGTCAGCGTATTTGATCACGCACTGCAGGGTCTGCATGCGGCCGACCGGGCGCAGCTCGCCACCCCGCGCGGCGCAGGCCGAGGCCGTCGGGGTCTGGCCCGGGGTCACCGGGTCAGCGGGTACCGGCACCACCGGGACGCAGGCCGTCAGCAGCAGGGCCGCTCCGGCCACGATCATCGCGCGCAGAGTCATGTCACGGCTCCCTTTTCAAAACCGGTCCAGACGTCGTCATAGTCCAGCTGCATCAGCGGGGTTTCCCGGGCCCAGGCCGTGGTGCGGATCGGTAGCCGCGTCTCGAACATGAAGGCCAGGGTGTCGGTGATCTTCACCGGCTTCAGCGGGGCCGAGACGGCCTTGTCATAGCTGGCCTGATCCGGGCCGTGGCCGCTCATGCAATTGTGCAGACTGGCGCCGCCGGGCGCGAAGCCGCCTTCCTTGGCGTCGTATTCGCCGTGCACCAGACCCATGAATTCGCTCATCACATTGCGATGGAACCACGGCGGCCGGAAGGTGTGTTCGGCCACCATCCAGCGCGGCGGGAAGATGACGAAGTCGCAATTGGCCGTGCCCGGCGTATCGCTGGGCGAGGTCAGGACCGTGAAGATCGACGGGTCCGGGTGATCGTAGCTGACCGTGCCGATGGTGTTGAACCGGGCCGTATCGTATTTGCACGGGGCCAGATTGCCGTGCCAGGCGACCACGTCCAGCGGGCTGTGATCAAAGGTCGTGCTCCACAGCCGTCCCCCGTATTTCTGGACGCATTCCGTCGGACGGTCGACGTCTTCGAAGGCCGCGACCGGGGTCTGGAAGTCGCGCGGATTGGCGAGGCCGTTGGAGCCGATCGGCCCCAGATCCGGCAGGCGGAAGGCCGCGCCGTAGTTCTCGCAGACATAGCCGCGCACCGGGCCGGAGACCTCGACGCGGAAGCGCACGCCGCGCGGAATGACGACGATCTCGCCGGGCCGGGCGTCGATACGGCCCATCTCGGTGACGAAGACATGGTCGCCCTGTTGCGGCACGATCAGCAGCTCGCCGTCGGCACAATAGAAGACCCGGTCGACCATCGAGCGGTTGGCCGCATACAGGTGGATGCCGACGCCGTTCAGCGCCTCGGCGTCGCCGGTGCCGCCATAGGTGATCAGCCCCTCGACCCAGTCGGTCGGTTCGCCCGGCAGCGGCAGGGCGTCCCAGCGCATGCGGTTGGGGTCGGGCGGCACCTCGGTGAAGGGCCCGGACCGCACCCGGCCCCGGGCGAACGGCTGATAGGCCGGATGCTGGGCCGAGGGCCGCAACCGGTACAGCCAGCTGCGCCGGTTCTCGCTGCGCGGGGCGGTGAAGGCCGTGCCCGACAGCTGTTCGGCATAGAGGCCCATCGGCGTCTTCTGCGGCGAATTCTGGCCCTCGGGCAGGGCCCCGGCGGCCGCCTCGGTGGCGAAATGATTGCCGAAACCCGGCATATAGGTCGGGGCATTGGTTCGCGTCGTCATGGTGCATCGTCTCCCGTGCCCAAGGTGTAGCGGGGCGATGGCCGTCCGTCACCCGCCCCGTCTGTCGCAGGGCACAGGGGACCGGACACGGATCATCGTCCGCACGCGAGGCTGCGGCTATGGAAGGACAGGCGGAGCGCCGGGCCTTCGCCCGGAAAAGGAAAGAAATACCGTTTCGACGAAGACAGACGCTCCGCGTGGCGAGTTTTCAGCAG
>TARA_R110002012_G_scaffold316737_1_pt1 | contig 66957 bp, 57 predicted proteins | sample TARA_R110002012 | Tara Oceans TARA_R110002012 (sample SAMEA4396515) | marine metagenome | biome: Westerlies Biome; feature: [DCM] deep chlorophyll maximum layer (ENVO:01000326); material: water (ENVO:00002006), including particulate matter (ENVO:01000060) such as... | depth 40 m
ATTCAAATCCTCAAATCTGTCCCAAGGGTGCTGACGTCAGACAAGACTTCGTCCTTTGGTTCTCCAAGTCGTTTGCGCAAACCAAATACAGGCCCGTATTACTTCCAAGATCTGATCTCGCTGAATCGAGATACTCGAATGTGTATCGCGACGGTCGACAGTATCGAACGAGCGATTTAACAAGTTCTCGGCCTGCGGGTGATGGGGATCTAAAAGAATTTTCGGCATATGGCTTAAACTTCACTCCAGGAAAGGGCACCTTCAAGACGACAGCAGCCGGGCTGCAAAAGGTCGTTTCATGTGACCGCTTGGACGTAAGCCGAGGTAGGAAAGCCAATTACAGACGTTTCTCCGACGATTATGGCTATTCACCGGTAAACAATTTGTGGACCGATATAAGTGGGGCGGTTCAAAGTCGCTCCGATCCAAAAATCTACGTAGTTCAAACGAGTTTCAGTGTTATTCAACGCTGCATTCTAATGGCAACCGATCCCGGAGATCTCGTTCTCGATCCCACCTGCGGCTCTGGAACCACCGCCCATGTGGCAGAACAATGGGGCCGCCGTTGGATCACCATCGACACCTCTCGCGTGGCGCTGGCCCTTGCCCGTGCGCGCGTGATGGGTGCTAAATACCCATGGTATCTGCTGTCTGACAGCGCTGAGGGCGTCAAGAAAACCGCCGAGGTCACGCGCGAAGCCCCCTCAACCCACGCCACTCACAACGACATCCGCCACGGCTTTGTCTATGAACGCGTGCCGCATATCACACTGAAAAGCATCGCTAACAACACCGAGATCGACGTGATCTGGGACAAGCTGCAACCCGCTGTCGAGGATGCCCGCGCCGCGCTCAACGCAGCGCTACAAGGACATGCTGAACCCTTCCCCGTCGATGCCGGGGGGCGCGCAGGACAGAACATCGACTTCACCGCCTCTGGCACTGTCACCATGCCCAGCGGTGAAGAGGCCCCCGCCAATGGCTTCATGGAATGGGAAATCCCCAGCATTCCCGGCACGCCGTGGCCAGCAGAGCATCGCAAACTGCTCGACACCGCCAAGAAGACCTCAAAAAACGGCGCACCCACCGCCGCCGCCAAACGCGCCCTGGTCGAACTGAACCACATCCGCAGCGCCAAGTTCACCCATGACGACCTGCCCGACGATCCGCGCCTGCCATGGCCCGACGCCGCCGCGACAGCGTTGGAGGATTTCTGGAAAGCCCGCATCGCGCGGCAGAGCGAAATCGACGCCTCCATCGCCGCCAAGGCTGATCACGAATTCCTCTATGACAAACCTTATGAGGATAAAAAACGCGTCCGCGTTGCGGGGCCCTTCACGGTTGAAAGCCTCTCGCCCCACCGCACGCAGGCCGTGGATGAACATGGAGAGCTGATCGACGAAATAGACGCCTCCCGCGGCCAACGCCCCGTATCCGAAATGGAAGCCGAGAATTACTATAAGGCGATCATGGAGAACCTCGGCAAAGCCGGGGTGCATCAGCAGGACAAAAAAGATGCGATCAAATTTGACACCCTGACCGCATGGGACGGCCAATGGATCGCCGCGACGGGCCAGTATATGGAAGGCGACACGCCGCGCCGCGCCGGTATCTTTATTGGCCCCGAATACGGCACCGTCAGCCGTGCCGATCTGGTCGACGCCGCGCGCGAGGCTGCGGATGCTGGTTTCGACATCGTCATTGCCTGCGCCTTCAATTTCGAGGCCCATGCGCAGGAATTCCACCGCCTGGGCCGCATCCCCATCCTGCACGCCCGCATGAACGCCGACCTGCACATGGCTGGCGACCTGAAGGCGGGGGGCGGAAACCTGTTCGTCGTCTTCGGCGAGCCGGACATCGATCTGATGGAGGAAGGCGACCGCCTGCGAGTCGAGCTGAAAGGCGTCGACATTTTCCGCCCCCAAACCGGCGAAGTCGAAAGCAGCGATGCCGACGACATCGCCTGCTGGTTCATCGACACGGATTATTCCGGGGAAAGCTTCTTTGTGCGGCAGGCATATTTCCCAGGGGCTGACGTGCCCTACAAACAGCTGCGCGCCACGTTGAAGGGAGAGATCGACGAAGAAGCATGGGAGAGCCTGAAACGCACAACATCGCGGTCCTTCGCGCGGCCTAAATCCGGGCGGATTGCGGTGAAGGTGATCAACCACCTTGGGGATGAAGTTATGAAGGTGATGGGGGTATGATGGACGATTTCAATTTCAGGGACGGAGATGCATTAGCTAAAGGCACTCCCATGGAGATCAGCAAGCGGCCTCGGTTCAAAATCTATAAGGGCTCAACCGCGCTAAAACATCCAACACGAAAAGAACAACGCTATTCGCAAGAACGCCAAAAGTTAATCACTTCTGGTATCCTTGTGGATCATCCAAGCATTGCAGATTTGCTGTTATTCACCTGTGAATACGAGGCGAATAGCGCTTCGATGGCTGCGGGTGTCATTTGCGGGGGCGGTAATTTTAGCGGCCCTGAGAAATGGTTCGAAAGCCACTCGGGGGAAGCTTTCAACGAGTGGCTCAAGAAACGACTATGACCGTCCTCATCGCCTCCAGCTTCACCAAGTCTCTTGAACGCCTCACAGGCCAAGAACAGTCGCAAGTGAAGATCACTGCTTTCGACATTCAGCAGAATCCGGAAGGCAATGGGTTGTCACTCCATCGGATTGACCGATGCCGTGATCCTGGCTTCTGGTCTGCTCGGGTAACTCGGGATATCAGGATTGTCCTTCACAAACGGGGAGCCGATACACTCCTCGCATACGTCGGACATCATGACGACGCATATGATTGGGCCGAGCGGCGCAGACTTGATACCCACCCCCGAACGGGCGCTGCACAGATTGTGGAAATCCGCGAGTCGGTCGAAGAGGTTGTTGTTCAGCATTATATTCAAGAGGCTATCCGCAAACCGCTTCTCTTCGAAAATGAAAGCGATGACACACTGCTTAGCTGGGGCATTCCGGAAGATTGGATCGATACAGTCAAGCAATCAACGGAAGACACTGTGCTCGATATCGCAAGCCACCTTCCGGAGGAAGCACAGCAAGCGCTACTATCCGCAGCGGTTGGAGAGAAACCCGAAGTACGGGTTGAACCAGTATCCGACCCCTATTCTCACCCTGATGCACAGCGACGTTTTCGCATTATTGGAGATGAAGCAGAGTTGGCCGCGGCGCTTGATGCGCCATGGGATGACTGGGCCGTATTCCTTCATCCAGCTCAACAGGAATTCGTGGATCGCAATTTCAATGGGCCAGCTCGTGTTATCGGGTCAGCAGGCACTGGTAAAACCGTTGTCGCCTTGCATCGTGCTGTTCGGCTTGCGACGGAAGATACGAAAGCTCAGGTTCTTCTCACCACATTCAATGAAAACCTGTCAAAATCTCTCGGGGATAAGCTCAATCGGTTAACGTCGACATCTAATGACGTGAGGGCTCGGATCATAGTTGCTCCCCTGGCCAGCATCGCTCGCGATCTCGCGGCAGAACATCTCGGCGAAGTTCAAATTGCAACAGTAGCCGAAATTGCGGCCCTGCTTGACGAAGCAAACAATGCCGCTGACAACCAATTTGACACGGAATTCTTGATAGACGAATGGCGACTAATAATTGACGATTGGAATGTCACCGATGCAGAAACCTATCGCGACTTGCCACGACTGGGTCGAAAAGTGCGTATGGCGGCATCAAAAAGGGATGAGATGTGGTCTATTTTTGAGCAAGTGCGTCGCGGCCTTGCCAAGATAGACAAAGAAACTGAAGCTGATGTCCTACATCGCCTAATTATCCAAATTAAAAATAGCATCTTCACGCACATTGTGGTGGATGAAGCTCAGGATATTTCGGTGCCAGAGCTTCACCTATTGGCAGCATTGGCAGGAGACCGTCCAAACGGGTTGTTTTTCGCTGGTGATATTGGCCAGCGGATATTTCGTGCAGCATTCCCGTGGAAGTCGGCCGGTGTAGATATCCAGGGCCGCTCAAGAAGTCTGAAGGTTAACTACCGCACTTCACATCAGATACGTCGGCAATCTGATCTTCTTTTGCCTCCACGCCTTTTGGAAGTCGATGGTGGGGAGGAGCGAAGGCTCGGTGTGTCGTCAGTCTTCAACGGACCCACACCGCAAATCGAAATATTTGACAGCCCGGAAGAAGAGATATCAGCAGTTGGAAAGTGGATAGGCGACTGCATTTCCGACGGATTTGCGGCCGATACCATTGCAGTTCTGGTTCGATCAGATGCTGAAGCCCGTCGGGCTAAAGACGCAATTTTGACAACAGGCAATGACTGCGTTCGGGTAGTGCTGATGCATGATGCCAAAGGACAAGAGTATCGCGCTGTTGTGGTGATGGCGTGTGATGCAGATGTGATTCCAAGCGAAGAGCGATTACTTCTTGCCGCAGACGAGCGGGCTCATAAAGAGGTATATGACACTGAACGGCATCTGCTTTATGTGGCTGCCACACGCGCACGGGAGCGATTGTGGCTATCAGCTTGCGATCCGGCGTCTGAGTTCCTTGATGACCTATTGTTGGGCGGCTGACTCCGCAGGTTGCGATTGCACCCATCTAATGGCCCAAGTCAATCAGGAAGATATAGTCGGCATCTGGCGTTAACCAACAACGATTTTCGTGGTCGATGGGCGGTAAACTGCCCGTCTCTATTGTAGTGACGGCACCATCGTCCAATAAGAAATTTGGCTGAATACGCCACCTACTGTCTCCTGGCAAAAGTAAATTACAATGTCGCTGCAGACGCCCTTGCATGCTGGCACAACGTACGTCACAGTAGTAGTCTCATTGCGGACTCGGACAGGAGTCGACCCAAGAAAATCTTTTGAATTCAGTGCATTAAGATTACGTCTCCGGCCCCTACCGTCGGAGCCAATTCATTCAAGGGCTTAGCAAGCGATTGCTAGGCCCTTTCATTTTTCAAGTTACGAACTTATTACATTCACAATAAAATGGAAAGGCCGCCCTCTTGGACGACCTCCCTGTCATTTACCATCTAACAAGAACACCAATGTCACAATCGAGGCCACAGCCTCAATATGTCGTTGACTGCCGCAAGGGCTGTTAAGTCTAGCATAGCACTTCCTTTCGGTTACGCTTCGGGCGCGTTTTTCCTCTCCTATCAAAGGAGCGGCAGCAAACCGCGACACGTCCTAACCCGGATGCATCTTAGCTGAACCGCACACCTGTCCGGTTTTGGCGGACCACTTCAGATTGCAGTTCTCATATCTAAGCTGTCGCTCAGATCAGCCAGTCAATTTCGAGAACGAGTCAGAAAGGTATTAGCGTGTGAATTTTTTCAACTATCACCGATGTTGCGTAGGATGCCATCAGCGTTGATAATAGACTGAGCAATCTCTAAGGTGGTAGTGCGTTTGGACATCGCTTGCTTGCGAATGACTGCATAAGCTTCTTGGTCGTCGATGCCATGATGACGCATCAGAATGAATTTGGCATCGCTGATCTTTTGAAGGTTGATGATACGGTCACGCAGTTTGAACAGGTCTTTGCTAAACCGCAGTTGTTCGGCCCAGTAACGTCGCGCCATCAGCATGCTCGCAAGAACGCCAGCTGCTCGCACCGGCTTCGTCAATAAGGCATGCGCGCCGATATCGAAAATCGTATTCAGTGTAGATGGATTTTCATAGCCGATCAGCGCAATCACAGTGGGCATCTCGCTCCCATTGCTATTTAGAAAGCCCTTAATCCGATCCACCGGCTGGTTTGTGACATCGATAAAAACCAAATCGAACTTTTTTTCAAGGTTCACCGGGATCGGCCAGATATTTTCCGATTTACAGCCAATCCGCTTAACTTGCTGTAGCAAATCCTCCCCGCCGCGATCGCGCTCATGGACAACGAGCGTGTTAAGGTCCCTCAAGTCCTGAATGAAATCACTCATACATCATACCGGAAATTTCTGGACCTTCTGTGTCCTGAAGCTCCAGTCATGGATCTTCGGATAGACCAGATAGGGATCCGGCTTGATCGCACGTCTTACCTTGTTTTCTATGACGAACTCGCCCTGCTCATCTACCCGTGCTATCCGCGATTGCAGATAAGTATGGTTGTTGTCGGGGTCGATCTTAATCGGGCCCTGAGGCGCATCGAATGCGGCACCCAGCAACGCGTCGTGCAAACGATAAGCATCCATCTCTCCGACCTCATCAAGGGCGGCGGCAAACATGTGCATTTGGCTATAAGCCGCCTCACAGCAGCTTGTGACGTCGCGAACCGAACCGAACTTGGCTTTGTAGGCTTTCAGAAATTTGCGGTTGGCGGGCGAACTTATAGTGCGAAAATATGGTGCGGCGGTGATGTGGCCCACGGCTGCCTCGTGACCAATGGCGGCAATTTCAGCTTCATTGGTAGTCAGGCTGGCAATTGGGCGCGTGCGTCCGTCACCACCGGCCGCATGGTAGGCCCGGTAGAAATCGATGCACATCTGACCCACGACAGTCGAGAAGATCGCATCGGGCTTCATCTCAAGAATCTCTTGGACCACATCGGCGAACCCATCTTCCTTTACATCAAAGTCGTAATAACGTTCGCCTAAAACCTCGCCGCCGCCCTGACGCAGGACGTTACGCATGACGCGATTTGATTCGCGTGGATAAATGTAATCTGAGCCTACAAAGAAAATACGCTTTCCAACCGTGTTCATTAGATAGTTCGCCAAAGGCACACTGTTTTGATTTGGGGTTGCTCCTCCGTAAATTACGTTCGGCGAATACTCGAACCCCTCATAAAGTGTTGGATAGAAGAATAGCGCGTTTCGCCGCTCAACTACCGGCAGTACCTCTTTCCGGGATGATGACATGTAACAGCCAAAAAGAACGGTAATTTTGTCGTCGACGATAAGCCTTTCTGCCATTTCGCCATAACAAGACACGACTGAACTGGGATTGTAGCTGATTGGCTGAATCGGGCAACCGCGCACACCACCGGCCGCGTTGATTTCATCGATAGCCAAGAGCGTGCCATTAAGTTGCGATTGCTCAATGATCGAAGTCACCCCTGACGTTGAAAAGAGAATTCCGACTTTCCAGCTCTCTTGAGTACTCACAAATGCTTTCCTTTTTTAAGCATGGTCAAAAACAATTCGGTCATCACGAAGGTGAGCAGTCAGCCTTACGGTTCCAGTCCCTTCAAGATATCCGTTTTTTGTATTTGGCTCCAGTAAGAAGGTGGCCAATGGGAATTCCAGATGTCGCCGGATGGCACGCTTTAATCCGCGTGCGCCAAAGCGCCGATCATATCCCATTTCGCAAATTAGATTTCGCGCAGGATCGGTCAATGTAACTACCACGTCATGTTTTTGCAATCTTAGGTTGAGTCGCTCGAGCTCGACATCGACGAGACTTGGTATCGTTTTTCGGTCGATCCAGTTGAACGTATTCACATGGTCGATGCGATTGACGAATTCTGGTGGAAACCGCTCTAGTAGGCTCTTCATTACGATGTCATGAGCACGCGTGCGACGGTCTTTGACTTTTCCTTTAAGGATTGACAGAAGACCCCCGCGTTTATCGTCTAGGTCCATCAACTCGCGCGCACCCAAGTTGGATGACATGAAGATGATCGAATTACGGAACGAATAGGTTCTTTCGCCCGAGGCAACCGTCAGCAAGCCATTATCGAAAACATTTAGCAGAGCCAGGACCACCTCGTTACTGGCTTTTTCCAGTTCGTCCAATAAAACAATTCCCGGAAGGTTGCGCGTGCCTTCAATTTTTTCCTGATCAAGGATAGTGGTTCCTTCCTTTGATCCGACATAGCCTGGAGGTGCTCCGGTAAACGAAGCTGCGTAGTGCTCCTGCGCCAGAGTATTCATATCAATCCGGCACATAGCATCCGCATCACCATAAAGAGCGCGTGCGACGATGCGCACGGTTTCCGTCTTGCCGACTCCTGTAGGGCCGCAGAATAGTAGTGATGCGAGCGGCTTGCGCGGATCGCCAATATCGGCGCGCACAACCTTCAGAACCTCCAGCAACTCATTGATAGCACTGTCTTGACCGATGATCGAACCGCGCAACTCTCGCTCAACCAGCCCCATGTCGAATGAAAATCGTGAATTTAGAAAACTGGCCGTAGCCGCACCGTTATCATGGCTAATGTCGCGGACGTTCTCATTTGCAAGAGCGCTTTTAAGTTGCTCGTCTCTTCGCACTGCGTGCAAACGGTCCGTAATAAATGGCATCTGCGCGATCCTTCCGTCGTGTATTCATGCAAACGCGGTGCGGTGCCACCCGGCACCGCACCGTCTAATGAAGGTGGTCAACCAGCCTCCTTTTCCTTTGCACCCGTTGGCAGGCTGCCGACCGGACATTGCGCAACGCCGATGGTATCGCGGGTAAACGCTTCTACGTCCTCGCGGGTTTTTTCTGCATCGTTGACCCAGTTGCGGTAAAACTCGAACGGGCAGTCCGCCACCCCCTTGTCTCCGTCGCCTGAGTTATGCATCCCAGTATAACCGCGATGCAGTAGCTTGAAGAGGTGGTTCTGAGATTGGTCATTCTGGCGCGCGTCGCGGATTTGAGAGACCGAAAGTTGAGCATATTGGATGCCCATTTCCTCGGTCCCACATTCACCCAAGGTGCGTCCGTCGAAGCCGATAATCGAGGAATGACCGAAATAGCTGTAGACACCATCAAACCCAGTCGCGTTAGCAACTGCGACATAGCAGTTGTTCGCCCAAGCCATGCACTTGGCCATTGTGATCTGCTGTTCCTTGGCCGGGTACATGTAGCCTTGGCAACGCACGATCAGTTCGGCACCGCGCATCGCGCAATCCCGCCAGACTTCCGGATAGTTACCATCATCGCAGATGATGAGGCTGATCTTCAATCCCTTAGGACCGACTGCCACATGCGTGCTATCACCGGGATACCAGCCCTCAATCGGACACCAAGGCAAAATTTTGCGGTAAGTCTGTGCAATCTCGCCCTTATTGTTCATCAGGATGAGCGTATTGTAAGGCGACTTCTTGGGATGTTCCTCGTGACGCTCACCGGTGAGCGAGAAGACCCCCCAAACATTGGCCTTGCGGCATACGCGGGCAAAGACCTCAGTCTCGTCGCCCGGAATATTTACCGCAGTCTCCATCATCTCGTCGGGGTCGTACATGATGCCCTGAAGGCTGTATTCAGGGAACACGACCAAGTCCATGCCGGGCAGACCCTGCTTCATACCGCTGATCATGTCAGCAATCTTCTCGGCGTTTTCCATGACCTCTGCCTTTGTGTGCAGACGTGGCATCTTATAATTTACAACCGCAACACCAACGGTATCGTCGCTGCTCGAAATATCTCCATGTCTCATATTGTGTCCTTTCAGTTTGACGGGGTTAATTAAGTTATTTGGGGCTGCATTCTTAAAACGTCAGATACTGCTCCACGACGGTTTCTGTCAGCTCGGCCGAGGTGCCGTTGAGCACAACACGCCCCTTGTCAAGCACAAGAAAGCGATCAGAAGCGGCACGAGCGAACGGTACGTTTTGTTCGACCAAAATTACGCTAAGACCTCGTTCACGGTTGAGTTGTATGATGGCATCTTCGATTTGTTTGACGATGTTTGGCTGGATGCCCTCGGTGGGTTCATCCAAGATCAAGATCTTAGGATCCATGGCAAGCGCACGAGCGATCGCAAGTTGTTGTTGTTGCCCGCCCGACAGATCACCTCCTTTGCGCGAAATGAAGTCACGCAGGATTGGGAACATATCAAAAAGATAGTCAGGAATGTCTCTCTTGCCGTCCGGCCGCGCAAATGTACCCATCAAAATGTTCTCGCGCACTGTAAAGCGCGGGATTATCTCGCGCCCCTGTGGGATATACGCGATACCCTTCAGCGCGCGCTGCGGGGTGCTGCATTTCAGCAGATCGGCTTGGCCGAAATTCAACTCGCCCTCGCAACGGTCGGTCAAGCCCATGATACTTTTGAGCAATGTTGTCTTGCCGACCCCGTTACGACCCAGCACCGACAGAAACTCGCCGGGTTTAAGGTCGAATGACACACCCTGCAGGACCGGGCTCTTGCCGTAGAACGAGTAAAGATTGTTGGCTGTCAGATTTTCCATCATTCAGTGTCCCAAATATGCGGTCTTGACCGCCTCATTCGACTCAATTTCCTGAATAGAGCCCTCTGCCAATTTCGAACCTTGATTCATGACGATGATCCGGTCCGCCACCGTGCGAACGAAGGACATGTCGTGCTCGACCACTATCAATGTATGATTTGCTTTGAGTGATCTGAAAATTCGAGCTGTGCGATCTGTTTCTTGGATGGTCATGCCCGCCGTCGGCTCATCCATAAGGATCAGTCGGCTGTCCTGCGCGATCAACATCGCAATTTCCAACCACTGCGTTTCGCCATGAGACAGGTTGCCCGCAGGCTCACCTATCTTGTCTGCCAGCCCAACAAGGTCGAGTATCTCTCGCATTTTGGCGCTATTACGAACCGGCAGACTGGTTAACGCGTGCCAGATACCAGGCTTCACTGATTGCGCTACTGAAAGGTTCTCAGCTACGGTCAGTTCTTTATAAACTGACGGCACTTGGAACTTGCGCCCAATGCCGAGGCGCGCTCGCTCGAACTCCCACATCTGCGAGATCTCGAGATTCTGAAACCTGATTGAACCGCCCGTCGGCTGCGTCTTTCCGCAGATCAGGTCAAGTGTGGTCGACTTTCCGGCCCCGTTTGGTCCCAGCAAGCAAAGTATTTCTCCTTGCTCGACATCGAAATTCATCCCATCCACGGCGCGTAGGCCACCAAACGTCACATGCAAATCTCTAACTTCAAGTTGTGACATGGTTAACTCTCCCGCTTTGGATTGAGGGAGGTCTCGAAAGGCTGTGCCTCCTTTTTGGAAACGGGCTTGCGTCGCATGGCTCGGCCCGCATCAACGATGACGCCGTAAATGCCGCGTGGCATGAACATAACGACCATCAGGAACAACACGCCCAACAGTAAATGCCAGCCTTCTACGAAGACATCCGACAGGCGTCCTTCAGCCAGGTTTACCAAGATAGCCCCGACTGCGGCTGCCAGCACGGATTCCCTCCCGCCGACTGCGCACCAGATGACAATAGCGAGGCTGAACGATACGCTCATGTAGGTGGGCGATGCGAATTCCAACACCAACGCGTAGAGCATTCCTGCCCACCCCGCGAGCCCTGCCGATATGCAGAAAATAATCGTCTGATAGTTTGCGACATTGTAACCGAAGTAACGGGTGCGCTCAGAATCCTCGCGGATGGCCCGTAAAATCAGCCCAAACTTGCTGTGCGTCAGATATAGGCCGAATACTAACGCTATCATCAGGCACGCGCCGACCAAGTAGTAGAAGGACAAGCTGTATATATCGACGCTCCAGCCGAACAGAACTAATGGTGCCAAACCGGTCAGCCCGTTTTGCCCACCGGTCAATCCCTGCTGTTCGATCACCACCAGCTGAAATGCTACGAGAAAAGCCAGCGTGATTACCGCCACAAATACCCCGGCGATGCGTGCGCGGAACATGAAGATCGCGATCAGCCCGCCCACTGCTGCTGGTATCAGCAAGCCCGCCAACAAGGTGAATGTTAGTGAATGGAACGGCGCCCAGATCAAAGGCAGCGCATCGACGTTGTTCCAACTCATGAAATCTGGCAGGTTTTCGCCGCTGGCCTTCAACTTCAGATGCATCGCCATTGCATAGGAGCCCATGCCGAAGGTCGCCGCCTGCCCCAAATTTAAAAGCCCAGCCGTCCCCCAAGACAGCGCCAGTGCCATCGAAACTATGGCAAGGCTGAGGTAGCGCGAAAAGGTATTTAGCTCGAACCCGTCATAGCCGAAAAGCGCCGGCACACCGAACAGGATCACCCCTGCAAATAGGGCCAACCCGATAATATCGTATAATAATCTTGATTGCATCAACTTGCTCCTCAGCGGCGTATATCGGAAGGGAAAAGACCGCGGGGGCGGAACCGGATCAGGAGGATGATCCCGGCCAAAACGGCGATCCGCCCAAGGGTGTCATTGATCACGATCGAGAATATCGCTGTGACCTCACCGATCAGTAGTGCGGCTGCAGCCGTGCCCATCAAGCTGCCCAGACCGCCGACTATCACAACCAAAAAGGCGTCCACCACCAATCCTGTACCCATCGTGGGAATAGTGCTGAACAGCGGTGTGATAAGCGCACCGGCGATGCCCGCCAGCCCGGCACCATAAGCGAAAGTGACTGAGTAAACCTTTTTGGCCTCTATTCCGTAACATTCTGAAATACCGCGATTTTGAATGACCGCGCGCAACTTCATTCCGAATTCGGTTCGCGTCATCAATAGCCAAGTGACCACAAGGATCGCGAGCGAGAATGAGATCACGAAAATCCGGTAGTTCGACATCACCAAAGCGCCGATCTCGATATTCCCCGACAGCCACTGAGGCCCACGAACGAACCGCGATTCCGCTCCAACTCCTAACCGGACCGCCTGTTGCAGAATGATTCCGATGCCCCAAGTCGCCAAGATCGTGTCGAGCGGCCTGGTGTATAGCCGTTGCACGATGACCTTCTCTATTATCCAACCGACCGCCGCTACGGCTACAAAGACCAGCGGCAGCGCCGTGACAACGCCAAGCCCGGCATAGTTCTGAAGCGCCCATGTGGCATAGGCACCGAGCATTACAAATTCACCGTGCGCCAAGTTGATCACACCCATCGTGCCATAAATAATGGCCAAACCTAGAGCAATGATCAGCAGGATTGAGGCCATGCTAAGTCCTGCAAAGGCCTGGTTTAAGACTACGTCCATCAGACACATCCTTCATTGGTCCGGCTCAATGTGCGAGCCGGACACTTTTGGTTATGTGGTTTCAGTTTACAAATGGCGGAAGGTCAGGACTTGACCAAACCATCGCCGGTGCATTGCTGCCCCGGATAAGCCGCGTAGGGCTTTGGTGTAATCCGTTCTTCAGATTGCAAAATCACCTTGGCCTGACCATCAGATTGCCACTGGCCAACTTTGGGCCACAGATGAGTGTGCAGGTTGGGATCTATCAGAATTTCGCCCTGCGGGGCGAGCATCGACATTCCGACAGCTGCATCGCGGATTTCAGTTGGACTAATATTGGCAGGATCAAGTTTTTCAAGCGCAGCCTTGAACTGGTAGACTTGGAAATAGGCTGCTTCACTGACAAAGTGGGTCACGCTGTCGGCACCATACCGGGCCTTATAGTTTTCGACGAACTTCTGGTTTTCGGGCGTGTCATTGCTCATAAAGTATGGGGCCGAAGAAAAGTGGCCTGCGGCGGCGTCTCCGCCTATCGCCTTTACCTCAATTTCCGATCGGGTCAGACTACAAACTGGCATCTTTTCAGGATCAAGTTCCGCTGCACGGTACTGTCGGGCAAATGCCACGTCAGAGTCGCCCACGAGTGTAGAAAAGATCACATCCGGCTTTTCCGCACGAATACGGTTAATTACCGAGCTAAAATCCGAATGGCCCATCGGCACATATTCTTCGTGTACGACTTCACCGCCCAGGTCGTTTAGGAGGATACGACAGTAGTTGTTTTCCTCTTTCGGATAGACGTAATTGTTACCGATCATATAGATTTTCTTGCCGAAATTTTCGACCAACCACGGAAGCAGAATGTCTTGCTGTTGGTTCGGCACCGCACCGCCATACATGACGTTACGCGAGCATTCGCGCCCTTCGTATAGCGTCGGATACCAGTAAAGATTATCGCGCTGTTCGGTCACCGGCAATACCGCCTGACGACTTGCCGAGGTGTAGGATCCAAACACGCTGACGCATTTATCCCGGATCATCAAACGCCGCGCACGATCGGCATAGGTAGCCGGATCAGAAGCTGGGTCTTCGATGATCGCCCGCAGCTGTTTGCCATGTACGCCACCAGCGGCGTTTATCTCTTCGATGGCCATCAAGGCCGCGTCGTGCAGCGTATGCTCAACAACGGCGACCGCCCCCGTAAGTGAAAACAGCAGCCCCACTGGAATGTCATCCGCCGCTGCATATGCACGACCAACACCGCTTAACAAAGCTGGCACAGACAATCCACTGGCCAGACCCATTGTTCCTACGGCCCCTGCTTGTCCCAAAAATTCGCGTCTTTTCATTTTCCCTCTCCCTGTTTTTTTTGGCGAACACATTGTGTTAAAACACAAAAAAAATAGCTCTCAATCTCAGCAGAAACTGAGACCGAGAGCTATTTTGCTCTTATAAATTTTGAACTCGCAGTTGAGCTCATTTATAATGAAGCACGGAAAATTGATTCAAAGCAAGATAATTGTTCTGTTGCGTCACAATGGGTTATAAAGTTTCGCCCTTTGCGTGGCGGCAGCTTTCACCGTCGGAAACAACTTTCAATCATCGAGTGCAAGAACCAAACTTACGGATCAAACACTTGGCAGGGAAGTAACAGCACAATCGTTGTGGTCACAGCGTCGCTTTACTGAAGTGATCGTGTTTTTTTTGACAGGTATGCGGTTCAGTTCGCATCGGCATGGGATGCGTACGAAACCATGACAGGGATGTGGATTGTGGGCGAAGACATGTCACAGGAATCCAACTGTGTTACGGTCAATCCTATTTCACAAACCACATCGGTTGCCGGTGGCCAACGAGCATTTCGATGATCACCCCAATGACATCGCGATACGGGTTCATGCCTACAAGCAGAGAATAGCGATCTATGAAGCGGTTTGGGTAGCGCGTGTATTACCGTTACTTCTCCCCCCCAGACTCGCATAGAGCGAGCCGAATGTCCAAAAATGCCGTGATGGTGTTGTCAACAAATGGGGAAAAGCCTTCGATATCGCAAACTTTTACGTATCTTACCGCTCGCAATTCGCAACGACTGCTTCAGGAAAATCCGTCGCTGACAATCGTAGTGCTGGTCATCCGCCAAGCTGACCCTCTGGCCAGCAAAATGTTCCAAGGCAATATCTGATATAATTACTACGTCCTACATATAGGCTGCGGTATTTCAGCCTTGGGCCTGATTTAGAATGGCGATGAACTGTGGTGTGTTAAATGTGATCTATCTCATCATAATCGCTTCAATCACCTCCCGAAGAAGCCCTACGTCGGAATTCCATTAATATCCAGAAGTGTCACTCTTTGGCTTATACATTATTGCCCTCGGCTATCCTCACGTGTCGCGGGTCAAAGCATTCATTGAAATGCATCAGTATCAAAGGATTCAAGGTAAATAGACCTTTCCTAATCTACTGTAATATTTATAAAAAAGTCACATTCTTTGCACATATTCACGACAGGTCAAATGTATACCACTTAATTTCTCATACCGCTACCAAATGTCCCTCACCTATTGACTGGTAGCGAAGGATTTCGGGAGATTGACCTACTGGCAAGACAGGACTTTTCAGTTCCGAGGCAAGATTTTCCCGCGGCGGTATCGGGCGGCTTGGATCAGGATAAGGAGCCGCTGCGATAAGCCGCCGCGTGTATTGATGCTGCGGATTACCAAAAACCTGCGCACTTGACCCGATCTCAACGATCTGACCCAGATACATCACGGCGACACGATCCGCGAAGTTTTCGACGACCGCCATGTCATGCGAAATGAAAAGATAGGACATCCCGAATTCGGCTTTCAACTCTTGCAGAAGGTCCAGAACGGTGGCCTGTACAGAGACATCCAGTGCAGAAACACTTTCGTCGGCGATGATCAGCTTGGGATTAAGCGCCAAGGCTCGTGCGATGCAGATACGCTGGCGTTGCCCGCCTGAAAATTCGTGCGGGTATCTGTCTAGGGCATCAGTCCCCAGTCCGACACGCTCGAACAACTCGGCGGCACGGTCTGCACGGCTTTGCGCTGTGCCGATTGCGTGGATCACCAAAGGCTCTCGCACTAGATCCCCTGCAGTCATCCGACCATTAAGCGCTGCCATCGGGTCTTGAAAAACCATTTGCATCACGCGGGTATTGGCCTTTTGGGACACACGGTCGCGCAACATCGGTTTGCCTTCTAACTTGATGACGCCCTGATGCGGGACAAGCCCAGTCAACGCACGCGCCACAGTCGATTTTCCGCAGCCGCTTTCACCGACCACGGCGAACGTCTCGCCTGCAAAAATGTCGAAATTGATCTTTTCGACAGCATGGACCCTGGCCTGAACGCGGTCCAGAATGCCGCCGCGCAGGTCATAGGTGACACGTAGATCCCGGATCGAGACCAAGGGGCAGGCTGACGTATCGACGGTGCTGTTGCGCCCCTCACCCATGCGCGGCACGCTGGACAAAAGCTGCTGCGTATAGGGCATTTGTGGCGTGCTGAACAACGCACGCACCGGCGCTTGCTCAACAAGTTGACCTTTTTGCATGACCAGCACGCGGTCGGCCATTTCTGCTACGACGCCCATGTCATGTGTAATAAGAATCAACGCCATGCCCATGTCTGTCGCAAGATCGCGCAACAGGTCCAGGACTTCGCGCTGCACGGTCACATCCAGCGCGGTTGTCGGCTCGTCCGCGATCATCACGTCGGGCCGCAGGGCAATTGCGATGGCGATCACAACACGCTGGCGCATGCCGCCTGATAATTCATGCGGATATTGCTTCAGCCTGCGTTCCGGTTCAGTCAGACGGACGGCTTGCAATGCGTTGAGCGCGCACACACGCGCGGCGCGAGCGGACATCGGTTCATGGGCGCGGATGGCTTCAGTCAGCTGGTCGCCGATCCGCATTACGGGGTTCAACGCGGTCATCGGTTCTTGGAATATCATCGCGATGCGGTCGCCGCGCAGGCGTTGCAGCCGCGTCTCGGGCAGCTTTGTCAGATCCTCCCCGTCAAACAGTATCTCGCCACTTGCGACATGAACCGCAGGCGGCGGTAGCAGCCCCATAATCGCAAGAGATGTCAATGACTTGCCCGAACCACTTTCTCCAGCAATCGCCAAAGTCTCGCCACGTCGCAAATCAAAGCTCAGGTTTTGCACCAACGGCAAAATTCCGGCCTCAGTCCGCACCGAAATATCAAGGTTTCGCACGGACAAAACCGTAGGGCGATCATCGGCGGCCACTGGGGCCACCGATGCTGGTTTGTCATGCACGCTCATTCGAACACGCACCGAGGGAAGTAAAAGGACACAACCCAGTTTGGCATATCCACGATCTCGGAAATGCGTAGGTCACCACAGGTAGAAACCAGCATATAGGCATCTTCCGCTGACAGCCCTTGGGTTTTGCACAGCAGATCAACCATCTGGCTTACGGCCTCCTGCGCCCCGGTCATCAGGTCGGGACCAATGCCTGTCGTGACTTCGTAACCTTTGACATCAAGGTGATTGGTCACCGGGCCCGGTGTCGTGAAACGCGGCATTTTGAGCTGCGCATCCTTGACCAGATCCAGTGTCACTGTGGCATCCATCGGGCTCTCGATGGCTGTTCCACAGACCTCTCCGTCGCCTTGGGCCGCATGGGTATCGCCAATGGAAAACAAGGCCCCCGCGACTTCGACAGGCAGGTATAGGGTTGTCCCTGCGGCCAGATCACGGATATCAAGGTTGCCGCCCACGCGCCGCGGCGGAACAACAGAATGCAGCCCCGGTTCGGCCAAAGCGCAACCGATGGTGCCTGCAAACGGCTTAAGCGGGACACGCCCGTTCTTGCCGAACAATGCAGGCTCCAGCGTATCCGGATCGTATTTCCAAATCGTGAGCGCCGGGTCTGTGAACTGATCGGCTAACAGACCAAAACCGGGGATATTTGCCGTCCAGCCAAAGCCGGAAGGCGCAAACCCCTCGATGGTGATTTTCAGCGCGTCACCGGGTTCGGCCCCCTCGACATAGACGGGACCGGACACCGGGTTGATTTTGCCAAAATCCAGGGCTGCCACATCAGCGACAGTGCTGTTCGCCGTCAACTGGCCCGCAGAGCTGTCGTGGCACTTGAACTCGATCGTTTCACCAGGGGCCACCCTAAGGGCCGGGACAAGCGAGTTGTCCCAGCCGAAATGATGGCTTGCGCCGTGAATGGTGTAGTCAGGACATTTATTGCACATCGTTTACATACACATAGTCATAGTTAACAGGGATGGAGACCGGATCGACATAGAGCTTGTCATCGCCGCCCATACGCTCGGACTTCATGGTGTAGCGCTGTTCGTTGAACACTGGTACCCAAGGGGCGTCCTCCATGACCTTCATGTACACATCCGACCACATTTTCAGACGCTCATCCACCTTGGCGGGGTCTGTCATGCTGTCTGCTTTCACAGCCATCGCATCGATATCGGCGTTGCAATACCACGACCAGTTCCAGCCGCCCTGCACTGCGCCGTCACAGCCCAAAATCGGCCCATAAAAGTTTGACGCATCAGGAAAATCCGCAATCCATGCCATGCCACCGGACCAGATCATCGGAGCCTGATCCGGCTCGCCGCCTGCTGCAATTACGCTGGCCTGCGCAAGAGACTGGATCGAGGCTTTGATCCCGATCTTGGATAGATCTTGCTGAATCGCTTGAGCAATGCGCGGGTTGGGGTCGGTGTTCATTACGAATAGTTCTGTCTCGAACCCATCGGCAAAACCGGCGTCCGCCAACAATGCCTTGGCCGCATCAGGATCGTAGGCGTAACCTTCGTAGCCTTCGGTATAGCCCGGCATTGAGGGTGGCAGCGGTTGAGTAGCAGGCACGGCACGGCCGTTGATCACTTGGGTGATGCGTTCCTTGTTGATTGCCATGTTCACCGCTTTGCGCACATCGACATTGTCAAAGGGCGGCATTTTGACGTTCAGCGTGATGTAACCGGTGTGCAGCTGACCGCCCTCGATCACGCGCGCCGCCTGTGCGGGGTCGTTCATGACTTCCTGAAACTTGGCCGGTGGAATGCCGTCTCCGGGAACGTCTACTTCACCGCTTTGCAGGCGCAGCAACGCGACAATAGGCTCCTGCCCAACTTCGAACGTCACAGTGTCCAGATATGGCAATCCTTCACGCCAATAGTTTTCGTTCTTTGCAAAAATCAGCTTCTGGCCAATCGTCCAATCCGCAAGCTTGAATGCGCCGGTCCCCATGGCGGTTTTACCGAAATCGGCACCCGCTGCCTCAACCGATTCTTTCGCGACAACAGAGGCAAAGTTCAAACCCATAACATGTAGAAAAGTGGCGTCAGGGCGTGACAGCGTGATCTCGACCGTCTGGTCATCAATCACTTTAACGCCCGATAGGCTTTCAGTCTCGCCCGAGGAAATTGCCTCATACCCTGCGATTGATCCAAAAAAACCGGCGCCCGGGCTTTGGGTTTTCGGGTTCGTTACCCGGTCGAGAGAATATTTCACGTCATCGGCCGTCATCACGCGGCCATTGTGAAATTGGACGCCGTCGCGCAATTTGAAGGTGAAAACCATGCCATCGTCAGATATCTCATAGCTTTCGGCCAGACCCGGACGCAGCTCGGTGGTGCCGGGTTCATAGTCCATCAAACCGTCATATAGCGATTTGATCATCGACCAGTTCTGCCAGTCATAGCCGATTGCAGGGTCGAGCGTGGCCACGTCGTCTTTGTAAGTGACGGTGATGTTGCCACCCGATTTCGCATTGGGATCAAGGTTGGAATGGCTCTCGGCTGCGGCAAATTGCGGCAGGCCAAGGGCGGCCACAAGGGCCGAGGTTGCAAGCAGTTTCTTCATTTTGATTTACTCCTGTTGGGTGATGTTATTAGCGGACTTTGATCCGCGGGTCGGCAAACAGGGACGCAATATCTGCGACCAGATTGCCAATGACGATGGCGCAAGCTGAAACCAGCGTGACGCCCATAATAATCGGGATATCCACGCGCTGAATTGCCTGCCACGCGAGCTGTCCGATGCCGGGCCAGCCAAAGACGGATTCAACGACAACGATACCCCCCATAAAGATCCCCACATCAATACCGATCATGGCTATAATCGGCAGGATCGCATTAGGCAGTGCGTGACGCAGCAAAACACGCATACGCCCCAGCCCTTTTGCCCGGGCGGTCCGGATGAAATCCTGGCGCAGCACGTCGATCATCGAAGATCGCATCATCCGGCTGTACCACCCCGCCCCGAGGATCCCCAAAGTGATCGACGGCAGCACCATGTGGGCAAGTGTTCCATAGCCGCCAATCGGGAACCACTGCAATTGAACGGCAAAAACATACAGCATCAGCAAGCCGACCACGAATTGCGGTGCCGACACGCCGATAAAGCTGGCCATCATTAGCGCGTTATCCGTAGCTGTCCCCCGCCTTAACGCAGCCACCACACCCATCGTGATCCCAAGTACCAGCTCGCATACAATCGCGCCCAGCATCAGCAGCAAAGACGCAGGCAAACGCGATGCGATCAGCGTGCTGACCTCGGTCTTTTGCAAATACGACCGTCCAAGGTCCCCCTGAACCAGGTTTCCCAGATAGCGGGCGTATTGCACGATAAAGGGCTGGTCCAGCCCCAGCTGTGCGCGAATATTTGCAACAGTCTCAGGAGTTGCGGAGCGGCCCGCGATCTGGCGCACGGGGTCTGCCGGCAGTAGGTACAACAGTGCGAATGTGATCAACGAGACCCCTAGTAGGATCAGCGCCGACTGGATCAGGCGTTTTACGATAAAGGCCAGCATCAGGCACGCCCCCGCTGCGTCGGATCGAGCACGTCGCGCAATGCGTCGCCCACCAGGTTAAAGGCCAGTGCAAGGGTGACGATCGCCAGACCAGGAAAAAACACCAGCCAAGGTGCCGCCTGAAAATAAGTCTGGTTCTCAAAGATGATGTTGCCCCAACTTGGCGTTGGCGGCTGCACGCCCACCCCTAGAAAGCTCAGCGTGGCTTCAAGGAGAACGGTGGTCGAGATGCCCAACGTACCCCAAACGATAATTGTCGGCGTGAGATGCGGTAGGATATGGCGAAAAAGGATACGCATGTTCCCTGCCCCCAACGTGCGCTCGGCTGCGATGAATTCGCGTTGCGACAGGCTGGCAGTTTCGGCATAAAGAACCCGCGCGGTCTGCACCCAGTTTACCGTCGCAATGACCATCGCCACAATCCACAACGACGGCTGGAATATCGCCGCCAGACAAATCGCCAGCAACAGCGCGGGAAAGGCCATCATCAAATCGGTAAAGCGCATGAGGACGCTGCCCAAAATGCCACCGAAATACCCGGCAGTAACCCCAACAAATGTACCGATGATCAGAGCAACCCCGTTAGCGACCAAGCCGATAATCAAAGACGTCCGTGCGCCGTAGAGTATACGCGTCAGTAGATCGCGCCCCAGCAGATCGGTACCCAACGCAAATTGTGCGCCCGGTGCCATCGGTGCCCCTTGCAAGGTCAACCCGTCGAACATCTGATTATTTGGCTCATACGGTGTGAGATACGGCGCGAAAATCGCACCAGATAGCGTGGCAAAAATCAGCGCCATTCCAAACAGGGCAAGCTTGCGTTTCTTTAAGCGTTGCCAAACTGTTGGCGCAAGCGAAACAATATTGGTCTCAACTACAGTCACGGTATGCTCCAGTCGTTTCATTATGCTGCACGATCTGGACGGCGGCATCCTCCATGGTCATTTGCCAAGCCATGGCAAGCTGACGCAAATCGTCATAAGCAGTCGCCTCGGATCCGGTTTTCTTGGCCAAAAGCGATACCGCCCGCACAATTGTTTGGCGTGCAGACAGACGCTCGCGCAGGGCTTCCACCTCGGCCAACAGCGCCTTGCGCCGCTCGAATGATTGGCGTGCCATCAGCAGGGATGCAAACACACCGCTAGCGACCAATGGCTTGACCAGCAACGCATCTGCTCCAGTTCTGGAGGCCCATTCAATCCGCCCCGGTGCTTCTGACCCTACCAAAGCTATCATCGGCATGGGCGCATGGCCCGCTGGCCATGGGAACTGTTCGTCATGGCCAGCGTCCGTGTCATATAGCGTGAAGTCAGCTGTGATCGCAGAGGCGGGCAATGTGGGCCACGCGGATTCCACCTCAAGGCCGATGGCGCGCAATTGGCGCAGCATAACGGGCAAGCGCTCGTGTTCTGGGTGCAAGACAATAGCCCGCGCACCCTCGAGTCCAGCAATGTCGATCTGTTTTTTCATGCGTGCACCGCGGTCAACGTCGTCTTCTTGAATTGCGGGTGTCGCAAGGGCCGCGTGAGATATGGGTCGGGCGCTATATCGTGCCAGCTGTGCAATATTTGAAAGACACCACCACGAACTTGCGCGATATGGACATCCAGCGTTTTGTGCTGGGTGACGGGGTCAATGCCGTGACGCGCGCCATGCTCTGCCAGATAGCAGTCAAAGGGCCCCCGAACTCCTTGAGCAAGCACCGCTGCCAATGTCATAACCGATTGGTACGCAGTACGCTCTAGCGACGACCCGCGCCCTTCGGCTGTAGGCGTGTCGCAAAACGATGGCCCCACGGAAATAAGTCCCTCGGCTGCGTCGCCAAGCACTGGCAATTCGGCTTCGGTCAGGTTGCACGACAGCAGCGGGCAGTATTCAGGGGCAAACTGCGGGTCACGACGGCCCAGCTCTGCATAGGCTCTGATAAACGCATAAGAGGAAGCGCCCACTAGCGAGTTCAGGATGAACTTTGGACGACAACGTTCGATCTCTGCGATCAAACCTTCAACCGATGTGTCTCCCAATGGCAAATACCGCTCGCCCGGTACCGTGCCACCGGATGCCTCCAGTCGCGTGCGCGCCACCCTGCAAGTTTCCCACCCCCAAATGTAGTTCGACCCGGCAAGAAAAGCAGACATGCCGAAATGGCGCATGGCCCAGCCCAATATTGGAAGAATGTTTTGATTGGTCGCCGCATGAGAATAAACAACACGCGCAGAGGTCTCGAACCCTTCATAGGGGACGTTATACCACAGGGTCGCTTGGGCGCGGTCCAGTTCGGGAATAACCTCCTTTCGGCTGGAAGACGTCACGCAACCAACGACATGTCTGGCGTTCGATGTGCTCAATATTTCGGCACACATCGGGGCGTAATTCGTAAGGTCACCTGCTGGGTCTCGAACGATTGGCGTGAATCTAATCGGAAGCGCAATGTCCGCATTCACATCTTCTATAGCTGACATCGCCCCCGCAAAAAGCGCTTGTGACATCAACTGATAGGTACCCGAACGAGAGTATAAGATACCAATATCAAAATTCTCAAACATGGTTTCCCCATAAAAAAAGCCCCGACATGGCAACCCGTGGTTACTTCTGTCGAGGCCCGAATGCCTGCTTGGCGATTGCCAAAACATGATCTGATCTAAGATCACTGAGTTAGGTTGAGTGAAAATCGAAGATTATGCAAATATTATTGACAGGTTTTATGGAAAAAATGCTCTTCCTAAATGTGGCGACTATTTTTTAAGCAGTTTCACGTGATTAACCAGTCATGAATTATATACCTGCGGACCGCCCTCGATTACCCACCACCACGATACCATTAGCCAGCATAACTCGAGCCGCGCAAAATCATAGCGACTTATTGTTTGAAATAATGTGGGTAGCCCAATCTGGGGAACCACTACTGTTGGGGTCAGTTTCCTAAAAAAACCTACAAAGTCAGCGTTTCCCCATACCTGAGGCAGACATGTGGCTCGGGCATACCAAATGAACGCAGGTTGATGCAGTATTCCACGACCTTATGCGTTTCGTGTTCATCGCTTCAGATAGCTTGCCGGAGGCCTGTGATCCTCGTCGGCCTGAGACCGTCATGGCCGCGAGCCGCCTGTATGAAGCCTCTAGGGCGGCGGTGCGATCTGTGCTTATATATAATGGTTTCAAGGCGGTATTAGCTCCCCTTAACCTTCTCCCTGACTGCCTAGATCTTACAGCGTAACAAGGTGGAAAGTGCTGGCTACCCCGCGGCCCGTGGACTGTTATAAGTCGCGGAAGGGACGCCTCGCGTGCGAAATGACCGTCTAACATCGATCATTGGCAGCGCGCCGTCATTCCCGAATACCGCACTTTCCGCGATGCGGGCGACATCAGACGTTTCACCCCGGACCATTCGCGGAACACCCGTGAAAACTGCAAGAAACTTCGCAAACAGCGCTGCGCTGCATGGCTGGCTGCGTTTAACATACTGCCGTGCGGCATCAATATAAGTAAAGAATCTAGTCACGAATGCGTAGTTCAACAGGGCAACCTGAAGTCTATCCGGTGGAATTGCACAATCCCCCATCTGAAAGCACCTGCTTTTTCGACCAGAATTCCGGCCATCTTCCACGTACACGGTGACCAATAATGATATTGGTCACCGTAATTTTCTGGTTATATAGCTGCCAATTGCTGCGCGCATTCCTTCGCAACGCCTGGAGTCGGTTCATCACTTCCCGAGAAGGTCGCCCAACCAGCTTTCTCCAGGAGATCATCCCTTTTGTAGCTTGATTCAGCCAAAAGCTCAGTCATATTGACGGCTGACTGAGCATCCCCTTGGAGGTTTTTGACACAAATTGGTGCCAGTGCGGCGACGATCGCTGCTGTCGTTTCGGTGGCGCTTTGCTCTGCGGCGGTGCTGGCCAAAGTCCAGCCACCCCAACCTAATCCGACACCCATTGCGACAACCGCACCAAGACCGAAACCTTGTAATAGTCGCGTGAGTGACTCGCCTTGGACCGATGCTGGACGTTCCATGTAATATACCTTTCGTCCGATTTCTCGGATCATCGGGAACGGCTACCGTAAAGCGTACCAAACCAAATTGTTTTGGAAAAAGTCATGCGTGTCAGATACGACAGCGCATCTCCTAACTCCTACCGCAAATGCCCGGCAAAATACGCCTCAGTGGCGATTTAAGAAAACCCACTTAAGATACCAAAGCAAAATGGACCAGCGAAGGCACTGCGCAACGGGCGAAAGGCTGGTTTTGAGAGGCTGCGGCACTGCATGAGATCGACAGGCGACCAAGGTGCAGGTTTCTCTCGGTCTTCCACTCCTTCGGTTAGTGCTTTTCGGAGCGCGATTTCTGTGGGTTCCAGCAGATCATACAAGGCGCGATGCAGATTTGAAACCAGCCTTTTTGGGCGTTCAGTTTGCTTCCAACATATAAGTAAAGGCGGACGGTCGCATCGCACTGCTTCTCCAGTGGTTTAAGCTCAGCATTATTGCGGTCATGTCGTGTACCTCTGGGAAGGCGATTGGGATCGTCACGTTTGAGGATGCGGTACGCCACGGCATCCGAGATTATGATACCTGACATCGTGCCAGTACCAGACAAGCCAAATTGGCCCAAGGGAATACTTGCGCCGTGAATGCAGGACCTTCGCGATGATTTCAGCAGGGGCTTGACAGGCAGGGTTCTTCGGAATTGATATCTCCTTCTTCAGCCTCGTTGCGCCATGGTTGGGGTATGCGTCACGCCATTTAAAAAGCTGAAATGGACCGGTTCCGCGAGTCCGCCCATGAAATTGCAATATCATAAATTCAGTTTACGACGTGAGGCCACCCATAAAAACAGTACCTGCTATATGGGCCAAATCAGCACATCTATTATGTCACAACCGTGGTGATCTACCCAGATAAGTTCAATAAAATAAACGCCGTAAGATATAAAATACGTCCACTACCGTTAGTAGTCAAAAATATACGACGCCCACAACGAACCGTGCAGCCATGCTTCAAGTTTGACCTGTGGAAGACCTCGATACAGGTTTCTCTTTCCAATGTTCCGGTCTAAGCCCTAAACCCAACGCTCGCGCGGTAATCCCACGTAAGAGGGGAAAACCATTCAACAGTTTGATAAATAGTGGCGCGCGAGGAGAAGATTTCGCTTTGAGCGCGGGTATAAGTACAAATTTGTGAGCTATTACTTGGGCATTCTGGGTCATGGATGCAGGCCACGCTCGACGTTTTTGCACTTGGGCAAGGTGCTGTGATCTTATGGCTCGGTTTGAGAGAGGCGGCCCCACAAGCCTTGCCGTCGCTACGGCATCTTGTATTGCCAGATTTATGCCAACCCCACCCACAGGAGACATGGCGTGAGCAGCATCGCCAATACATAGCAAACCGTCACGCCACCACGTTCTGAGCCGATTTACTTGCACCGTCAGCAATTTGACTTGATCCCACGAAGTCAGCGACGCAACCGAGGTTGAGAGCGCGGGGGCAATACTTGCAACCCTTTGACGAAAGGCTGCGATACCTTCTGCGCGAATGATATCCGCTTCTCCTTTTTGAAAAGGTAAAGCACATTGCCAATAATCGCCGCGATCAAGTTGAACAAGGAACCCGCTAGATCCCACCTGTCCTAACGATACAGATGCTTGAGAAGGCGTTTTGGGTAAACGCATCCAAAATACATCTATCGGAGCTCCGATGTCGTCTAGCGTTAGCCCGGAGACATCACGGAGCGCGGAATCTCGTCCATCCGCCGCGATCGTAAGATCGGCGTGAATAACCAGGTGTCCATCCTTGTCGCTTGCGTTTACGCCAGCAATTTGCCCATCCTGATCAATCAGGTTTACAGCTTTGGTAAGTCTGAGGAGTTTGAAATTAGGGAATTCGCAAGCTGCCTTTACCAAATAATCGAGAAAATCCCATTGGGGCATCATCGCCACATATTTGCAAAGCGTCGGTAGCTGGCCAAAGTCAGCAATCTTATAATTATTGCCCGAAATAGTTACCGAAGCTTGTCGGATTTTCTGATGGGGGCGTGCAAGCAATTCATCTAAAAGGCCCAACTCGTGGAAAATCTCTAAGGTCGATGGGTGTATCGTATCCCCTCGGAAATCGCGAAGAAAGTCAGCGTGCTTCTCCAAGACGATAACGTCTATCCCTTGTCGCGCCAACAGATATCCCGTCATCAACCCCGCAGGGCCGCCACCCGAAATCACACATTGAGTTTCCAACATTCGCATGGGTTTGGTTCCTCAGCACTGCTTCCTTAGTTAGATAGGCATGCTGAGGGGAATTTTCACGTACCGGCAAACATCAACCGAATAGAAAAACAAAAGGTGCAGGGTCAACGCACCCTTACCCACTGTAATTTTAGTTAAAGCTAGTCAGTGGGGCTGGATCATTCGACGTGAAACAGCCCCCCTTGTCGTGACTGCTCTTAAATTTTTAAAAACGATATGAGATCAGCATTGAACCGCTTGGTATGGGTATTGACCAATGCATGTGGTGCGCCGTCATAGGTTTTTAGCTCTGAACCGTTGATCATTTCTGCCGCGCGTTTGGCACTGGCTTCGAACGGGACGGTTTTATCCCCCGTGCCGTGAATAATCAGGGTCGGCACCTTGAACGCAGCCATGTCAGCGCGAAAGTCAGTTTTACCAAATGCTTCGACGCAATCTATGGTAGCTTTGGGGCTAGCTTGCATCGCGACCCGTACCGCATCGTGAAGCAATGCATCGGAAACACCACCCTCAGTGGACCCTTGTCCAAAGAAATCCTGATAGAAATCATTGAGAAACTTGGGGCGATCTGTCTTTAATCCATTTTTGATCTCCTCAAACACCTCGCCATCAACTCCGTCCGGGTTATCGTCTGTTTTCAACATAAAAGGCGTTACGGCCGACACCAGCACAGCCGAGCGAACGTTCTTTCCACCATGGCGTGACATATATCGCGCTACCTCGCCTCCGCCCATTGAAAACCCGACCAGTGCTGCATCTTTGACCCCTGCACTATCGAGTACGGCGGCCAAGTCATCTGTCATGGTGTCGTAATCATAACCCGTCCAAGGCTTGCCCGATTGGCCAAAGCCTCGACGGGAATACATCGTAACGCGATTTCCTGCCTCTACCAAATCGGCAACTTGATATTCCCACATCGCATGTGACAGCGGCCATCCGTGTATCAGTACAACGTCGCGGCCCTCGCCGTAGGTCGAGGCGTGGATTTCAGTTCCATCGCTAGATTTCACATTTAGCATAAGATCTCTCATTTTATTTTGGTTCAACGTTACCGAGATCAACTCTAGCAGCGGGCCATCGTTCCAAGGTGCTTCGGAAATTCAATAACTTATAAGTGATATCGCCCCGTCACGCAGTCACCGCTCCGCCTTTAACAGGCTGGCGATATACGGAAGGATCAGACCGCAATTTAGCGCATCCTCGAGGTCGAAATACAATCGCCGCCCCGGTTGTGACGGGGCGGCTGTTGGGAACCAAAAAAGCGGCCTTACTTCTGCTGTGGCTTATCGCCAGGTTTCGATGAAGATTTTTTTGTGTCGGGTTTTGATTCTGGTTTTGTCATAATTGCATACTCTTGTTTGCAAATCGGAACTGCGGAATGCCGTCCCTGAAGTTACTATGCACCCAAGCTAAAAAAACGAAATGTCGCATTTATCGGGTGATGTCGGATTTATCCATTGCGTGCAATAACTTGCCGATAGGCAGGGCAAATGTGGCAGCATTTAGCGCACCCGTTTCAATCGTGGTTTTCAGCCTCAAGAATGCGGAACAAATTTGCTTTCTGCGAGTTCTAATTGCTTGATTGTGCGCACAAGTCTGGTTCGGCCGCTAGACAAACCCAGCGTCCTAAATGCCCTTAACCCAACGCAGTTTTCACCAGCTCCAGCAGCCTCGATTCTTGAAAAGGTTTGCCCAAAACTTGGCAGTTATCCAACCTAGAAGATAAGCCGTCATCAGCGCCCCCCGTGGCAAAAATCAGCGGTATATTTGCGTTTAGGCCTCTTACCTCGTGCGCCAAATCCTCACCCGACTGATCGGGCAAGCCGATGTCAGTTATCAACAGATCCACCAGCTCAGTTTTTATTATTGCCAAGGCTTTGGTGGCAGTCTCAGCTTCTAGCACCTTGTACCCTGCGTCGCGCAATACGTCTGCGGTATCAGTCAGGATTAGTATGTCATCTTCACACACCAGAATTGTCGAACCGTTAGGCCGTTGTTGTGTGTCCCGTTTTACGGAATGCAGTACAGCCGAGTTCTCTTGGGGTGGGCTTTGCTGGGGTATGCCTTCGCTACCCAACACTTCACGGATCTTCTGCGACAGTACCACTTGAGTATAAGGCTTCCCGAGAAGTTGTATGCCTATGTCCAAACTGCCGTCATGCATAATGAATTCTTGCGCGTAGCCGGATGTGAAAAGAACCGGAACATCTGGTTTTAGTTCGCCCACCCTGTCTGCGAGCTCGCTAGCAGTTGCTGTGCCGGGCATCACCACGTCAGTGAAAAGCAGGTCAAAATCCTGACCAGTTTCGAGGATCACCATGGCCCGATCGGCATTTACCGCTTCAATCACCGTGTACCCGAGCTCCCCTAACATATTTACTGTAGCTGCTCGAACATCGTTATTATCTTCGACCAATAATATGGTTTCCGTGCCTCCAACCAGCCCGCCTGCCTGAGGCGGGTGCATGATTTGCTCGGCGTCAAAAGATCTTGGTAAATAAACTCTGAATGTGGTTCCGACCCCTACCTCGCTATCAATCGCAATGTGGCCACCGGATTGTTTGGCAAAGCCGTATACCATGGACAACCCAAGGCCGGTCCCGTGCCCGTCTTCTTTGGTGGTGAAAAATGGTTCAAAAATCTTGTCGATGATTTCGGGGGGCATCCCGGTGCCGGTGTCGCTCACCGTCAACATCACGTATTGTCCGGGCATCACATCCAGGTATGACTGAGTAAATCCCTCATCAAGCTCTACATTGCTCACGTCTATCCTAAGCTCGCCTTTGCCCTCCATGGCATCCCGCGCGTTGATAGCAAGGTTTAAAACCGCATTTTCCATGTTGCTGGGGTCGACACTTGTATTCCACAAGTCATCTGAGAAACTGGTTTCCAGTGCGACGCCCTCACCAATGGCACTGTGCAGGATATTCGTCGTGTTGGTCAGCAGATTGCAAAGATTTATCACCTTAGGTGCAAGCGGTTGCTTACGTGCAAACGACAATAGTTGTGACGCCAGTTTTGCACCGCGCTTCACGCTTTGCATCGCCTGCTCAACGCGGACCCGTCCCGGTGCTCCTTCAGGAATATCACGAGCAATAATCTGAATGTTGCTGGTAATGACCTGAAGCAAATTGTTGAAGTCATGTGCAATCCCGCCGGCAAGATTACCAATGGCTTCCATCTTCTGGCTTTGACGAAGTGCGACGTGGAGTTCTTCCAGCTCTCGGTTACGCTTTGCGACGCGTATTTCGAGAGAATTATTCAATTCTTCGATCTCGCGTTCGGCAATCTTGAGGTCTTCGATATCGGTGTTGGTTCCGACCCATCCTATCGTCAGCCCGTCTTGGGTACGCAGCGGCGCTGCGCGCACCAAGTGCCATCTAAAACTACCATCCGATTGTCTTATCCGAAATTCCGTATCATAGCTGATGTCCTCTACTAACGCCGTTGACCATTTTTCTACTGCCAACGGAACGTCGTCGGGGTGAACAACCTTTCCCCATTCGGCACCGTAAAGTTCACCTTCCTCGAAGCCAGTGAATAGATAGGTTTGATCATTCAGCCAATTCAGTGCACCGTCCTTGTCAGCAGTCCAGACGTGGTTTGGCATGGTCTGGGCCATGGATCGGAATTTTTCGCCTTCTACTGTAAGCGTGGCTTCGGCAATTTTCTGGCCTGTAACATCATGCCCTTGAACAAAGATACCAATGACATTGCCAGAATTATCTTTGATCGGGTGGAAAATAAAATCTGCGAATAACTGTACCGGAGGCTTGGCGGGGTCCGGTCGTACTTGCGCAGGCATTCCTTTGAACGACACCGCATCGCCCGAAGCGTAGACTTGGTCGAGAAGCTCGTAGAACCCCTGCCCTGCTAGATCTGGCAGGGCTTCGCGAACCGGTTTGCCAATTATCGACCTCCCCCCGATTAGATCAGTATAGGAGGTGTTGGCCACTTGGAAAACATGCTGCGGACCATTGAGAATTGCCATAAAGCTCGGTGCTTGATCAAAGGCGGACTTGAAAAATTCTGTCATCGCGCCGAGAGCTAAGTTTTCGTTTACGACCGCTTCGGTTCTTTTTAAGATTGTAGCGCGCTGTGTAACGCTTTCATCCGTAGCATATTTTTCGCTACGGTAAAGATCGGTCACGTCCATGGTGTTTTGCAAGATGAATTCAACGCGCCCCGCTGAATCCAATATCGGCGTATGTGTCGCGCTCCAAAACCTCTCGTCAAGGTTCCCGTCAGTCTCTATCGGATATGGGATCAAAGGAAGGTGATCTGTGCGGCCAGTCTGAAGCACTCGGCGAAATGAACCACGGAGCATCTGATCAGAAACCGAATCCGGGCTCGCGGGAAATTCTTCCGTAATAATACGCCCAATTAGCTGATCACGTTCACGCCCGGTAACGGCAAGATAAGCCTCGTTCGCCCAGACCATCCGCAAATCGGGATCCAGAAGAACATATGGTGAAGGTGCTGATGCAAAAATCGTGTCGAGATCAATCCTCATTACCATCTTCCTGTCTTTACTTATCGGCGTCAAACAAACCCGCGTTCTACTTATTACAAACCCTCGGCCATTTTTAAATCACGTGCGCCGTAGAATATCCATCACCCAAAGATCACTATTACCGGCGCAACTGAAGGCAAGAGCTGCGAGGGATTAGAACTACCTAAATGAAACCGTCTATATCGTCAGTTCTGCTTTTCATTCGCAGGTTTACTTTCATAATGGCCGGACATGCAAGCTAGGCGTATGACACTGCGCTATAGGGCCGAAAGTTTGCCACTTATGAATTAGGGCGCACCCGTGCACCGCTTTTGTCGGCAAATGCGGCCAGTCGCGCGCGCGCATCGGGTTGAGTGTTAACGACCCCTGCCACCACTGCTTCGGCGTAAGCCGCATCCATCGCTGACATATTTTGCAAGTGGCTAACCGCGCTACAGATCGCAAAGTTGGACAGCGGTAAATTTTGCGCGGTTTTGCGTGCAAGCTCCATCGCAGCGTCAAAGCTAGAACCTTCGACTATATATTGCGCAAGCCCAAGATCTACGGCTTCCTGACCCTGATAAACTCGGCCCGTCAGCATCATGTCGATCATTCTAGCCTTACCTACCAGATCCGTGACGCGGATGGTCGCGCCACCACCAGTAAATAGCCCTCGTTGTCCTTCGGGCAGGGCAAAATAAGCGGTTTGATCCATAACACGAATATGGGCTGCTGATGCCAGTTCAAGCCCACCCCCAACAACGGCACCCTGCAAGGCCGCAATCACCGGGACCCCACCATATTCCATTTTGTTGAACGCTTCGTGCCAACGTAAACAAACGTGCATGAAATCGGCCGGGCTGCGATCTTCATCATGGTGTTCAATCAGGTCCAGGCCAGCACAAAAATGGGTCCCCGCGCCTGCTAGAACCACGGCACGAACGCCCGCACGCGGTGCTTGGGAAAAGAAGCTCACCAATTCTTCGATCGTTTCGATATCCAGAGCGTTCCTTTTCGAAGGTCGATTGAGTGTCACAACCCACACGCCGTCATCATTGGCCTCGATGGCAAGGTTGTGATAGCTCGATATATCGATGTCAACGATCATGGATTTTCCTTTAAATTCGGCAAGCCACTGGAAAGTCGCTCAGTTGCGCCCACCATCGGTGGAATGGCTCCATAGTTTCAAGCCCGTTTTGCAGTTCCCACGTTAATAAATTCAAAGCAGGTCCAGCACGCGAGATTATCCGTTACATGCCAATTTCTCAAAATATGGGCTGCGAATATCGGCGGCAAGACGTCACAGCACTCTGCTTGTTATAACTACCATAGCAAAGCTTGGGGTGCCCCGAACGCGCAGGCGCGGTACGGATTAACGCCCCAGCAAATTTCGCGAAACATTGGCGTCAAATATTTTTATAAAAAAGGGAAATAGAGAGGATTATGGGGTTGAACAATGTCAGACCCTTGAGGTAGTAGATCGCTCACGGGTCGTTAGCTCAGTTGGTAGAGCGCTTCGTTTACACCGAAGATGTCGGGAGTTCGAGCCTCTCACGACCCACCATTCCCATAACAGTATAAGCTCGATTTGCTAATCCAGAGATTTTCTGCGCTTCGCGTTGCCAGTTTTAAATAGGCAAGACTGTTGAGTTGTGCTTTTGGCCGCTTTCAAACAGTTTGCTAGCGGCACAGTCGATGCGCGCCCGCACTAGCATCTCAACGTAAATTCGGCTCCCTCGCCCTAATTCACAAACGGGGATTGACGTGATATGGTTAGGGCTTTGCCAATGCCGGATCGTTTAGTCCATTGTTATCTGCAGGTCGGATTTGCCGGATCTTAACGCGCAGCATTTTACCGTTACTTAAATCTTTTTCATTAATCACTTTAAACTTGCCAAAGGGCACAAGGTTTAATTCCCGGTGATCTGCCAATGCTTCCCCTAATACATCAAGCATTGCATCAATCACGGGCTTGGCATCTTTCTTTTTGATACCTGAACGGTCGACAACAGCGTCGATCAGTTCTTTTTTGCGCATCACCGGCCCAGCAATGACCGGACGTGGCCCGTCAGCATCGACCGATGAGATGTTTTCGGGGGGAGCGGCCAAGGTCGCAGGTTTTGCCCCGGAACTCGGTTCCGGTTTGTGCTTCGAGAACGTTGAAACCTGTGTCGATTTTCGTGTCTTCGCTGAATTGCTCATGAGACCATCCTTGTTATAGGTTTCCCGGAGCGTACCGTTCCAACGGAACAAACGCCAGTGTTCCCTTCTTCCATGTCGAGGGCAATTTAGAGATTAGCATGGTCCGAGTGCAAGGAAAGCAAAGGGCCAACCTGTTTCCAGATTAGCCCTTTACTTTGGTAAAGTGACGACAAAATCAGTGCGCCGTGGCGTTATCACCTGTAGCTGACCTGTGCGCCAGCGCTGCCGCCGCAGCTGCGTCTTCGGCGTCCTGATCCCATTCAATGGGTTCGGGTTGGCGCACCAAAGCATGCTTCAAGACCTCGGAAACGTGTTCAACCGGAATGATCTTCAACCCGTTTTTCACATTGTCGGGAATGTCCGGCAGGTCTTTCAAGTTCTCACGGGGGATCAACACTGTCGTAATCCCGCCCCGCAAAGCGGCAAGCAGCTTTTCCTTCAATCCACCAATAGGCATCGCATTACCGCGCAAGGAAACCTCGCCGGTCATGGCAATATCGCGACGGACAGGTATCTGTGTCAGCACGGATACGATTGACGTAACCATTGCCAAGCCAGCCGACGGACCATCTTTAGGTGTAGCGCCGTCGGGTACGTGCACGTGAATGTCCAGCGTATCGAACTTGGGCGGCTTCACCCCGATTTTCGGGCTGATCGACCGTACATAGCTGCTGGCCGCATCGATGGACTCTTTCATCACGTCGCCCAACTTACCCGTGGTCTTCATCCGACCTTTACCGGGCAGCCGCAAAGCTTCAATCTGCAACAGCTCACCGCCAACGGACGTGTATGCAAGTCCCGTAACGACACCCACCTGATCTTCAAGTTCGGCCAAACCATAGCGGTGCTTTTTAACGCCAAGGAATTCCTCGATGTTGTCTTCGTTCACCGTAATGCTGGTCGATTCTTTCTTGATGATCCTGGTCAGCGACTTACGCGCAATCTTTGCAATTTCACGCTCAAGACTCCGCACACCAGCCTCTCGGGTATAATACCGGATGATGCTGGTTAACGCACTGTCTTCGATGGCAAATTCCTTTGCCTTCAAACCGTGGTTCTTGATCTGTTTGGCCACCAGATGCTGCTTGGCGATCTCGCGCTTTTCATCTTCGGTATACCCCGACAATGGAATAATCTCCATCCGGTCCAGCAACGGCCCCGGCATATTATAGCTGTTTGACGTGGTCAGGAACATGACGTTCGACAAATCGTATTCCACCTCAAGGTAGTGGTCTACGAATGTGCTATTCTGTTCCGGATCAAGCACCTCGAGCATGGCCGATGCGGGGTCACCACGGAAATCCTGACCCATCTTGTCGATCTCATCAAGCAGGATCAGCGGATTGGTGGTTTTCGCCTTTTTCAGCGCCTGAATGATCTTGCCCGGCATAGAACCGATATAGGTCCGGCGGTGGCCACGTATCTCGGATTCGTCGCGCACCCCACCTAACGAGATGCGAATGAATTCGCGCCCCGTCGCCTTGGCAACCGACTTACCCAAACTCGTCTTACCAACACCCGGAGGGCCGACAAGGCACATGATAGGGCCTTTCAGCTTGCTGGAGCGTTGCTGCACCGCAAGATATTCGACAATGCGTTCTTTAACTTTTTCAAGGCCATAGTGATCATCATCCAAGACTTTTTGCGCCTTGGCCAAGTCTTTCTTGGTGCGCGACTTCACCCCCCACGGGATCGACAGGATCCAGTCAAGGTAGTTACGAACAACCGTGGCCTCGGCAGACATTGGCGACATGTTCTTAAGCTTTTTCAGCTCGGCGTCGACCTTTTCCTTGGCCTCCTTGCTCAGCTTGGTGGCCGCGATCCGTGCTTCCAGCTCGGCAACTTCGTTCTTGCCGTCTTCACCATCACCCAGCTCGTTCTGAATGGCTTTCATTTGCTCGTTAAGATAGTACTCGCGTTGTGTCTTTTCCATTTGCGATTTAACGCGGGTTTTGATCTTTTTCTCGACCTGCAAGACAGACATCTCGCCCTGCATCAGGCCATAGACTTTCTCTAACCGTTCGGACACGGACAGGGTTTCCAGCAGATCCTGCTTTTGTTCAACTTCAATGCCCAAGTGGCCAGCCACAAGGTCGGCGAGGCGCGCAGGTTCAGAAGCTTCGGTCACAGCCGCTAGCGCTTCTTCGGGAACGTTCTTCTTGACCTTGGCATAGCGTTCGAACTCTTCGCCAACGGACTTAAGCAGCGCCTGCGTCGTCAGATCGTCGCCGGGAATTTCAGTCAGGTATTCGGCCATGGCCTCAAAATATCTGTCGTTTTCCAAATATTCGGTAATGCGTACACGTGCCTGACCTTCCACCAACACCTTTACGGTGCCGTCGGGCAGCTTAAGCAGTTGCAACACATTGGCCAAAACGCCGGTTTTAAAGATACCAGACGCATCGGGGTCATCAACGCCTGGATCAACCTGGCTCGATAACAGAATCTGCTTATCATCCGCCATGACTTCTTCGAGGGCGCGAACCGATTTTTCGCGACCAACAAAAAGAGGTACAATCATGTGCGGGAAAACCACGATATCGCGCAAAGGCAAAACCGGGTATGACGTGTTCAGAGGCTCTAACATGCTCTTTTCCTTATACTGCAAGACGGCACTGGCCCCTATCATAGGCGACCGTACGGCCATCTCCTGTTCTGAGTAGGATACTTGGGCACCCTACCCGCCTGTTTCAATCCCCGAGCGTCGGGGCCCCTTCTTTAACCGGGGTTTGTCGCAGAATGGCCCGCCTTATGCGGACAAACAAGCGCGTTTCCTCTAAATTTTGCCATTTATCTCAATTAATGCTCGGTTTCCGACCCCGAAGGTTCCGGGGCCGGATACGAATGGCCTGCCAACTAATCAGCTTACGGCTGCATCCTCAAGGGATGGATAATCAGTATACCCTTGGGAACCGCCACCATAATAGGTATCGGAATTGCCTTCGTTCAGCGGTGCGTTGCGTTCCAACCGTTTTGCCAAATCTGGGTTGGCGATATATGGACGGCCAAATGCGATCAGATCCGCCTGACCATTTTTCACGGTCTCGATAGCAAGGTCACGATCATAACCGTTATTGGCCATATATACGCCTTTAAACAGGTCACGCAGCTTTGCTAGGCTTTCCCCGTCAGCCAGCTTCCGCGATCCGCCGGTCGCGCCCTCGACCATATGGAGATACGCCAGATTGAACTGGTTCAACTGTCCGATCGCGTATTCAAAAGTTTCTTGCGCGTCGTCATCTGCAATATCATTGGCCGGCGAAAACGGCGACAAGCGTAACCCGACATGCGCCCCGTCCCATTCATTGGTCACGGCCTCAAGAACCTCCAACAATAGCCGGGCACGGTTTTCAACCGATCCGCCATATTGGTCATCACGCTTATTGGTTTTCGTTTTCAGAAACTGGTCAATCAAATAGCCGTTGGCACCGTGAACCTCGACCCCATCAAAACCTGCCTTCTTGGCCATCTTTGTCGCATGCACATAGTCTTGAACGACCCGAGACATCTCTTCGGTCTTTAACGCTCGTGGATCAGATGTTTGTTCAAATCCGTTCGCGGTAAATGTCTTCACGTTAGCGGTTATCGCAGAAGGTGCCACCGGAGCCTGGCCATCGGGTTGCAGCGATGTATGACTGATCCGTCCGACATGCCATAGCTGGACAATGATCTTGCCGCCTGCCTTGTGCACTGAATCAGTGACCTTTTTCCAAGCAGCCGCTTGACCCTCGGTATAGATACCCGGCGTCGCCAGATAACCTTTGCCTTCCGGGCTAATCTGCGTCGCCTCGGTGATGATGATACCGGCACCCGCACGCTGCGTGTAATAGTCGACATGCATGTCGCCAACTTCATCGGTGTCGTTATCCGCGCGGTTACGGGTCAAGGGGGCCATTACAATGCGGTTCTTAGCCTCAATTGCGCCGACGGTCAGTGGTGTAAAAACTGCTTCTGTCACAGGTGCGTCCTTTCGGTGTTATTTCTTGTCCATCTGCAACTAAGCCTAAGACGCGCCAACACAAGGATTTGTTCACAGATTTATTTTTTGACCTAGCGGTTGAACTGCTAAAGCGGCTCTATATCGCCCTGTGCCCGCGTGCTGTGAAAATCCGCTTGCCATGCATCAAATGTGCCTGCTGCAATCGCGTCCCGCATACCTGCCATAATGTCTTGGAAATAACGAAGGTTATGCCAAGTCAGCAGCATCCCCGAGATCATCTCTTGGCTACGGAACACGTGATGCAGATAGGCACGGCTGTACTTGGAACAGGCCGGACAAGTACAGGCTTCGTCGAGCGGGCGACGGTCGTCGGCATGGCGGGCATTCTTGATGTTTACAACGCCGTTACGTGTAAACGCCTGTCCGGTGCGGCCTGATCGCGACGGTAACACACAGTCCATCATATCAATACCGCGCGCCACGGCCCCGACGATATCGTCCGGCTTGCCAACCCCCATTAGGTATCGAGGCCGGTCAACGGGCAACATGTCAGTGGCAAAATCAAGACAGCCGAACATCGCCTCTTGTCCCTCGCCTACAGCAAGGCCACCGACGGCATAGCCGTCAAAGCCCACATCTATCAGCGCTTTGGCGCTTTCCTCGCGAAAATCGCGTTCCAGCCCGCCTTGCTGAATGCCGAACAGCGCGTGGCCAGGGCGGTCCCCGAACGCCTCGCGACTGCGCGCGGCCCACCGCATCGACAGGCGCATCGAGTCCGCGATCCGATCGCGGTCAGCAGGTAACGCGGGACATTCGTCAAAGCACATCACAATATCCGACCCGAGCAGCTTCTGGATCTCCATCGACCGCTCTGGCGTAAGTTCGTGCTTGGACCCGTCGATATGGCTTTTAAAGGTCACACCCTTTTCAGTCAGCTTGCGCAGGTCGGCAAGGCTCATCACCTGAAAACCACCCGAGTCGGTAAGGATAGGTTTGTCCCAATTCATGAACTTGTGTAGCCCGCCCAAGCGGTCGATGCGTTCAGCAGTGGGGCGCAACATCAGATGATAGGTATTGCCCAGCAAGATATCAGCGCCGGTGGCCGCGACGCTTTCGGGCATCATTGCCTTTACCGTGGCAGCCGTGCCCACTGGCATGAACGCAGGTGTGCGAATATCGCCCCTTGGGGTCGAAATTACGCCGGTACGCGCCGCGCCATCGCGGGCCTGAAGGTCGAAGGAGAATTTATTCATGATAGCGCCTATAGAATGAAGCCCGAGCCTGTGCAATCGTGATGACAGCTAGCTTTTACACCAAGATAGCGGAAACTGACGCCGCGCGCTTTTGGTGAACGCGCTTTCAAAAGGAGCCGCCCGTGCCCATCGAAGATGTAATCTTGGAATTATTCCAAAGCAACTTGGCCTTAATCCTGCTGGCGTTGCTGCTGGTGGTTCTGGTTTTCAAAGGGGTCAAGATCGTGCCCCAATCCGAACAGCACGTGGTCGAACGTTTCGGCAGGCTGAGATCGGTTATGGGGCCGGGCATCAACATGATCGTCCCGTTTATCGACAACATCGCGCATAAGATATCGATTCTCGAACGACAGTTGCCCACGGCGAGCCAAGACGCCATCACCCGAGATAACGTTTTGGTGCAGGTGGATACGTCGGTTTTTTACCGGATCATCGAACCGGAAAAAACCGTTTATCGTATCCGTGACATCGACAGTGCAATTGCCACCACTGTCGCTGGTATCGTGCGCGCAGAGATCGGCAAAATGGATCTCGATGAGGTGCAATCGAACCGGACAGCGTTAATTACCACAATCAAGCTGCTGGTAGAGGATGCCGTTGACAATTGGGGGATAGAGGTCACGCGGGCAGAAATACTTGATGTTAATTTGGATGCGGCCACCCGCGCCGCGATGATGCAGCAACTGAATGCCGAACGGGCACGCCGCGCCCAAGTGACAGAAGCCGAAGGCAAGAAGAGAGCGGTCGAACTGGCTGCGGATGCGGAACTTTATGCTTCTGAACAGACGGCAAAAGCACGGCGCGTGCTGGCCGATGCTGAGGCTTACGCCACGCAAGTAGTAGCCACGGCGATCGGCGAAAACGGGTTGGAGGCCGCGCAGTATCAGATCGCTCTGAAGCAAGTCGAAGCTTTGAATGCCTTGGGCGCAGGGGCTGGCAAGCAAACCATCATCGTTCCGGCTCAAGCGTTGGAAGCCTTTGGTGATGCATTCAAATTATTGAAGGGACGGGAATAGTGGCAGAGTTATTGACGTCATGGTGGGTTTGGGTGTCGGCGGCGCTGGTGTTGGGACTGATCGAGGTGCTGGTGCCGGGCAATATCTTCTTGGGATTTGCGTTGGGCGCTCTTGGAATGGTCCCGGTGGCCATGATTGTGCCTGGTATCAATGGCCCGCTGGCCTTGGCCTTGTTCGCCAGCCTATCATTGGTCGCGTGGATTATCTTGCGAGTTTTCTTTCGGCAACAATCCAGCGGGACACGTATTGTGTCACGCGATATCAACGAGGATTAGATATTTGTATCTGACCGCCGGGGCGCTGCCCCGAACCCCGGGATTTTAGACCATATGGAAGACTGCGTCGTGACTTGAGAAGCTTGGGGCGACCTGCTAGGCGGCGAAGACATTTAGCTGTGCCGGAGTAAGTGCCATGCAAGAACTGACCTTTGGGTGGGAAGAGTGGATTGCTCTTCCTGATTTGGGTTTACCCGCCATCAAGGCCAAGATCGATACAGGCGCTCGTACATCGGCGCTGCACGCCCACGACATTGAGGTCTTTGGTTCTGCAGCCAAACCGAAAGTGCGTTTCAACGTATACCCCGTTGCCGGCAATGAACTGTTCACGATCACCTGTTCTGCGCCGATCATCGACCGGCGCGAAGTGACATCGTCGAACGGCGAGTCGGAGCTGCGCTATGTGATATCCACCAGCCTTGAGGTAAGCGGCCAAAGTTGGCCTATCGATGTAACCCTAACCAACCGGGCGGGCATGACCAGCCGGATGCTGCTGGGGCGTCAGGCGTTGACTGATCATATCACCATATCACCTACGGAAAAGCGATTGCAGCCTGATTTGAGCTATGATGTCTATCATACTGCTGCGGTACGTCATAAGGCACCGCAAAGGGCATTGCGGGTGGCTGTGTTGAGCCGGGAAGCGACGAATTATTCAACGTCACGTTTGGTCGAGGTTGGCGAGGCGCGTGGGCACTCGGTCGAAGTTATCGATACGACGCGCTGTTACATGGCAATCAACACGATGGCCCCGGAGGTACATTATGACGGCAAGCGTCTGCCGCGCTATGATGTTGTGATTCCACGTATCGGCGCTTCGGTCACACCCTATGGCTGCGCGGTGATCCGTCAGTTTGAAACCATCGGGACTTACTGTGTGAATGGATCTGCTGGTATATTGGCCAGCCGCGACAAGCTGCATGCGCATCAGGTATTGGCCTCCAAGAAGATCGGCATGCCGACGACAGCCTTTGCCGCCTCGCCCAAGGACACATCGAACCTGATGGCGCTTGTCGGCACGGCACCGTTGATCGTGAAGCTGCTGGAATCGACCCAAGGCAAAGGTGTCGTGCTGGCCGAAACCAAGAAGGCCGCAGAATCCGTCATCGACGCGTTTCGGGGGCTCAAGGCGAACTTTCTGGTGCAGGATTTCGTCAAGGAAGCCGCGGGCGAAGATATTCGCTGTCTTGTGGTGGATGGAAAAGTTGTCGCATCAATGAAACGCACAGGCGCTGAGGGAGACTTTCGGTCGAACTTACACCGGGGAGGGTCGGCCCGGGTCGTGCGGATCACCAAGCTGGAACGCGATACTGCCACACGCGCGGCACGTGCGTTTGGCCTGGGCAAAGCTGGCGTGGATTTGTTGAGATCCGAGAGCGGGCCCAAAGTTTTGGAGGTCAATTCTTCGCCCGGTTTCGAGGGGATCGAAAAGGCGACGGGCAAGGATATTGTCGGTATGCTCTATGACATGATTGAGGCCCGGGTAAAACCGCAGCCGGTACGCAGGCGTAAAGGCTGATCACCCCTCTGGACGCTGCGGCTCGTAAACCCTATATAAACGATCAGAAAACACAGTGAGGCCAATGATGACCAACAGCACACAACCCCTCGAAGGTACCCCGTTGATTGCGCCCTCAACGACTAATCATCCGCTGTACGAGCAGATTGTAGAAGCATGCCGTACCGTGTATGACCCTGAGATTCCCGTAAATATTTACGAGCTTGGCCTGATCTATACCATTGATATTAATGCCGAAAACGAGGTGAGTATCAAGATGTCACTTACCGCGCCTGGCTGCCCCGTTGCGGGTGAGATGCCTGGCTGGGTCGCGGACGCGGTCGAACCGTTGCCCGGTGTCAAAACCGTCGACGTCGACCTTGTCTGGGAACCACCTTGGGGAATGGACATGATGTCAGATGAGGCGCGCCTTGAACTTGGCTTTATGTAGGGTTGCTCTGCACTGAATTTCTCATGTTGAAATCTTGATGATCACGATATCGTAATCTCGGGCTCTCACAGTAGGTTTACTGGGCTCGGAGCCCACTATACATCTCCGCGCTATACACCGACGTCTTGCTGATCCGCAAAGCTGCTATCGTTCTAAGGCGGCTCTGGACATGCCCAAGTCTGGAATTTCCGCACGGCGCTTGCAAATCAGCACGCCAGCGCTTGAGAATAATCGGCAAAGCGCCTATCTTTGCTTTAACAGGAGTATCCAGAATGTTCGCAATCCCCGGCAAACAGGCCGTTACGATCACCCCTAAGGCGGCCCAGCAGATTACCAAACTGATGACATCCGCAGGCCACGCGGGTCTGCGCATCGGCATCAAGAAGGGTGGTTGCGCGGGGATGGAATACACCATGGAATACGTTAATGGGCCTGACAAAAACGACGAAGTCGTTGAGCAGGACGGGGCGCGGGTGATGATTGCTCCCATGGCACAGATGTTCCTGTTCGGAACCGAGATCGACTATGAAACATCATTGCTTGAAGCTGGCTTCAAGTTCCGTAATCCGAACGTGACCGAAGCGTGCGGATGCGGTGAATCCATCAAATTCGGCTAACTGGCTACGCCGCGACCTCGTCGGGTACTCGGATCCGTTGCTCCCGGTGCGGGCGACTGATATCGAGACTTGGGAAATATCAACAGGGGTGTCGTAATGCGTCGCAAATTAGCTGCAGGTAACTGGAAAATGAACGGCTCGGTGTCGGCGCTGGCTGAGCTAACCACACTTGCCACGCAAATCGACCCTCTGGGCTGCGAAACGGTGATTTGTCCACCGTCTACTTTGCTCTTCCATGCCTACGACATCGCCAAAAGCACCGGTATCGCCATCGGGACGCAATATTGTCACGCACAGATCCAAGGTCCGTTTACTGGTGACGTGTCCGCGCAGATGATTGCCGAAACCGGTGCGTCGTACGTCATCGCGGGTCATTCGGAGCGTCGCGAGAGCTATGCTGAGACCGATAGCGCGGTCCATAACCAGATCTTGGCTGTGTGGAAAGAAAATCTGACCGCCATTCTATGCATCGGCGAAAGCGGTGAAGACCGCGGCGCAGGCATCACTCTCGATACTATCGCGACCCAACTTTCCGGCTCTCTTCCCGATGGTGCGACCGGTGAAAACGCGGTCGTCGCTTACGAACCAGTTTGGGCGATTGGCACTGGCGATGTCCCTACCCTTACGCAAATCGGTGAGGTTCATGACTTTATCCGTGCCCAACTGGTCCGTCGCTTCGGCGATACTCAAGGCAATGCGATCCGTTTGCTCTATGGCGGTTCGGTGAAGCCCAGCAATGCGGCTGAAATATTCACCGTCGAAAACGTGGATGGGGCTCTAGTGGGCGGTGCAAGCCTGCAAGCTGTTGATTTCATCCCGATCATTCAGGCTTTGAATGACGCTTGAATTTCATTTTGCCAAATAAACTCATAACTGACGTCAAATAAAATGGGCGGCGTGTCGCATTGGCACGCCGCCCTTTGCTAAGGCTTACATATTAGTCGGTCGCGCGGCGTGACCTCACCGGGTGATAATTTCGGGTCCCATCATCATCGTTGGGAGCCAGGTTGAGATGATGGGAATGTAAGTCACCATTATTAAAAACACGAACAAGACGGCCGTGAACGGCAAAGCGGCCTTAACCACGTTCATCATCGGCATGTTCGCCACCCCGGATGTCACGAATAGGTTCAATCCGACAGGTGGCGTGATCATCCCTATTTCCATGTTGACCACCATGATGATGCCCAGATGGATCGGATCGATACCCAGTTCTATAGCGATAGGAAACACCAGCGGAGCAACGATGATCAACAGGCCCGATGGCTCCATAAACTGCCCCCCGATCAACAAGATCACGTTGACGATGATCAGAAACATGATCGGCCCGAACCCGGCATTCAACATAGCCGCAGATATCTGCTGAGGTATCTGTTCATCAGTCAAAACGTGCTTCAATATTAAAGCGTTGGCGATGATGAACATCAAAGTGATGGTCAGCTTGCCCGCCTCGAACAAGGTGTCTCGGGTGTCACGGTGAAAAAATACAGTCACCAGTGCGATCGGTTTACGCATCAGTGAAAGGTTATTTCCTTCACCTTTAACGTGCAGCGGCCCCATATCTCGGTACACAAATGACGCGATCAGAAAAGCGTATATTGCAGCAACGGCAGCGGCTTCGGTAGGTGTAAATATCCCGCCATAAATACCGCCCAGAATGATGACGATAAGCATCAGGCCCCAACCGGCTTCGCGGCCCGATGTGATGACTTCGCCCCACCCCCGCCATTCACCCTGCGGAAGTTTCTTCACCCGAGCCATGATATAGATCGTCAGCATCAGCATGGTACCGGCCAACAGGCCTGGAATGACGCCGGCCAAAAACATCCGCCCCACAGATACATCGGTGGCCGACGCATAGACAACCATCACAATTGACGGGGGTATCAAGATACCCAAAGTACCCGCATTGGCAATGACGCCTGCCGCGAACTCCTTGGTATAGCCTGTTTCACGCATACCCGCGATCACGATTGACCCGATAGCCACCACCGTCGCCGGAGAAGATCCCGACAAGGCTGCAAATAGCATACAAGCGAAAACACCGGCAATCGCCAACCCCCCTGGGAAATGCCCCACCAGCGCGATTGAAAACCGGATGATCCGCTGTGCCACGCCGCCGGTCGACATGAACGACGAGGCCAGCACGAAGAATGGGATGGCCAGAAGCGTATAGTGGCCCGCCATCGCCTGAAAAAAGGTCTGGGCAATCGACGCCAGCGACGAATCCGACAGCACGAGCAAAAAGACGATCGACGAAAAGCCGAGACTGACGGCGATCGGCACGCCGAGCAGCATCAAGCCAACGATCATGCTAAATAGTACAAGAACGTCCATGAGCTTAGTTCCCCGCGTTCAAATGTTTAATGGCTTCGATGTCATCTTCGGCCTCATGGCTGACGATGAGGCTGGTAGATGCCCCGGTAAATATCCGCACGCCTGCCTGGACGAACCGAAACAGCAGCAGCGCCATACCGAACGGCAGCATGAAATACGGAATGAGCCGCGGGAGTTTACCATAGGTCTCGCCTTCGTTCATAATCGGCTCGATAAAACGCAACCAGTCGGGCATAGGAATGTCTACGGTCTCGTACCATGCTTGATCACGACTGTTCTCGAACCCGGTTGGAAACCAGCGTCCCGACGTGGCATCAAGCCCCGCGAAGGGTGCCCAATAATCCCATGCCCCTTTTAGCAACAGCCCGGCGTAAGCCACGCAGATCAGCGCCACAAACAGTGCCAGCAGGCGCCGGGTGGACAATGAAAAAAGATTGATCACGGCATCAACACCCAAATGGGCGGTTACCTTGACCGCATAGCTCATGCCGAACAGCACCAGCCACGCAAACAGAAATGTCACTGCCTCGAGGCCCCAGATGATCCCTGTGTTGAAACCATACCGCAGCACGACATTGATAAAGGTGATTAAGGTCATCAGGCCGAGAATTACAGCAATCGCTGTCTCTTCAAGCTCGTTGACGATGCGCCCGAGCGCAGAGTGAGATTGCACGTCATGTGACATGGGAAAGCTCCGCTATGAGAGGAGAAAAGGTCAGGCCCGCTATCCTAGTAGACCGCAGGCCTGACGCAGTAATTCACCCCGCGCGCACATGGCGGGGTGAATTGATCATCAATGTTTGGCGTTGATCGCCTGAGCAGCGTCGATGTTTTCTTGGCCCACATCGGCGGTAAACTCTTCCCAGACAGGCTTCATCGCTGAAACCCACTCTTCACGCTGAGCGGCATCCAATTCGCGTACCACACCGCCCGCGTCAATGATCGCCTGCTTGGCGTCAGCGTTCACTTTCGATGATTCAGAGTTGCGGGTTTCGGTGACTTCTTTGACGATGGTCGCCAGCTGGTCGCGTACATCGGCGTCGAGACTGTCCCACCAGTCGGTCGATGTTACCAGCATGTAATCCAGTACACCGTGGTTGGTTTCGGTCGTACCGTCTTGAACTTCAAAGAACTTCTGACCGTACACATTGGACCACGTATTTTCCTGGCCGTCGACGACGCCCGTTTGCAGTGCGCCGTAGACTTCAGAGAACGCCATCGGCTGCGGGCTTGCTCCCATGGCAGACATCTGCGCCTTCAAGACGTCGGAATTCTGCACGCGGAACTTCAGACCTTTTGCATCTGACGGAACGTTCAAAGGTTTGTTAGCCGACATCTGTTTCATGCCATTGTGCCAGAATGCCAACCCCAATAGACCACGGCGCGTCATGGTTTCTTTCATCGCCACGCCAGTGTCAGAGTTTTGAAATTCGTCAACAGCTTCGATGTTCTTGAACATGAAGGGCAGATCGAAAATGCGGAACTGTTTGGTAAACTGCTCGAACTTAGACAGCGACGGTGCTGCCATCTGGACGTCGCCTTGCAGCAAGGCTTCCAGAACCTGGTCATCATTATAAAGCGTCGAGTTCGGGAAAACCTCCATGCAGGCTTTGCCGTTCATTTCGTCGTTGACGCGCTGTTCAAGAAGCGACGCTGCCAAGCCTTTGGGGTGACGGTCGGCGTTGGTGACGTGGCTCAACTTGATGACGATTTCGCCGTCGTCACAAGCCGAAGCAGCGGCGACTGCGCCTGCGCTTACGGAAAGGGTCAGCGCTACAACAGTTGTTGTCAGGAATTTCATGTGTTTCTCCTCCCAGAGAGATGTTTCGTCTCGGCATGTCGGCTTCCCTGACATGCGGTGGCGGTACTAAAGCGCTAATCCGCTCATCTCACAACCCCGTGACAATGCCATCGCGCAAAATCAGCAAACATCATATTTATCATATGCATACGCGGCATTCTTAAATGCGCTAGAAAGCACCGCATTGCCGCTTGTGCGAAATGTCGCACGTCAGCAGGAATGATTGTGCGACAATCCGCACAGGTCGTCATTAGCAGTTTAACTGCGGAAATCCTCGGGGCGAATCCCGTATCGCGCTAGCTTGTCGTAAAAGGTTTTGCGCGGCACATGCAGGGCAAGTGCCGCGGCGCTGGCCTGCCCGCCTGCCCGCCTTAGCGCAGCGCGCAACAACGATTGCTCAACTTGCGCCATCTGTTCGACCAACCCCAATTCAGTGTCAGACACCGGGTCATCTGCAACACCCATCACAAAGCGCATCGCGGCCGACATCAGCGCTCGCGCATTGCCCGGCCAATCGCGCGCCATCAAACTCGCGACGATCTGCGGGGTGACTTCAGGTGGGGTGATCCCCGATTGCTCGGCTGCCTGATCCACGTAGCGGCGAAACATGGTGGGAATATCCTCTGGTCGTTCAGCCAATGACGGAATACGCACGGTCATCACTTCGATCCTATAGTATAAATCGGCGTGGAATCGTCCTTCGGCCACCAGAGCATGAAGGTCCCGGTTGGTCCCCGCTATCAACCGGGCATCCGGCGCGTTTTCAAGAATTTCGATCAGGCTTAACTGAGTTTGTGCCGGCAGTGACGTGACTTCGTCGAGAAACAGGCACCCTCCCGACGCACTTTGCAATGCTTCGGCGACCGCTATTGGCGTCAACCCTTCCGCCGCACGCTTCACAAACGGGCCTTTGGACCGAGCCGAAGACAGGTGAATGACTTCGGCAACCTTTGAAATACCGGACCCATAGGGACCGGTGACCAAAACTTCGGCGGCGGCGCTGGCGACGCGGCGCACCTTTGTACGTAAGCTGTCGGCAAGATCCGATGACCCGAAGATCATACGCCCCGCAGGGTCCCCGGTTTCAACAATCTGTAACAGACGGCGATTTTCCAAGATCAGACCACGGGTTTTCAAAGCTCTTTCAGTTACGGCTAAAAGCTGTGCCGGTGCGCAGGGTTTTTCCATGAAATCAAAGGCCCCTGCTTCCATGGCCCGTACTGCCATCGGAATATCCCCTTCGCCTGTCAGCAGGATGACGGGCAGATCGGGGTCCTGAGCATGCGCATAGGCCAACAGATGAAACCCGTCACGTCCGGGCATGCGCATGTCAGACAGAATTACCCCGTCAAACCCGGCATTGATACGGTCTTTGGCGGCGACGAACGACCCCGCGGCAATCACATTCATATCCGCAAGTTCCAACGTTTGGGTCAACGCTTCACGTACCGGCGCATCATCATCTACCACAAGAACGGTTCTGCTCATCTCGGGGTTTCCATCTCATCTCCGGGTTCCAATTGTACTGAAAACATCGCTCCGCCTCCGTCCAGATTGGACCCACGAATATCCCCTCCAAAGCTTTGGACGATCCCATAGCTGATTGACAACCCAAGGCCCATGCCGCTGTCACTCCCTACTGTTTTGGTGGTATAAAACGGGTCAAACACCTTGTCGGGCATTTCGATCCCTGGCCCGGTGTCGCAAAACCTAACCGATACGACATCACCTATCTCGATGGTGATCGACAGTTTCTTTGGGCTACTTTCCGTCATCGCATCCGCTGCGTTCGAGATCAGGTTTACGAACACCTGCCCCAAGCGGACTTCCCCTCCGCGCACCCAAATCGGGCCGGTTGGCGCGGTGTACTCAAGCGTGACACCTGCCTCTTGCAGATAACCATCGGTCATTTCGACCGCGCTGGTCACAACACGCGCCACATCTACCTTGGTTTGCGGCACACTTTCTTGCCGAGCGAAGGCGCGCAGGTTCTGGATGATACGGGCCATACGCTCGGCCATCTGGGAAATCCGCGTCAAGTTTTCCGAAGCCCGGTCAAACTTGCTGCGCTCCATAAACTGAACGGCGTTTTCCGCGAATGACCTGATCGCCATAAGTGGCTGGTTCAATTCGTGGCTGATGCCCGCAGACATTTGACCAAGCGCGGAGAGCTTGCCTGCTTGTACCAAATCGGCCTGTGCCCGGCGCAGTGCGGCCTGCGCTTCTTCCCGCTCGGTTGCTTCGCGGCGTAATTCGGTGTTGCTTGCATTCAATGCAGCGGTACGTTTAGCCACCTGACGTTCCAGTCTAGTGTTGACTTCGAACAGGGTGCGGCGGCGTTCAGTCGCCAAAAACAACAGCGCTCCGAACGCCAGACATAGCGCTGCCACTGCGGCGGATTGCGACCAGGCCAGACGACGCGCCGGCCCTGTATCAAGCAGTACTTCCCCGGTCATGCCGATTACCGGCAGGGCCTGGGTAAGGTGCAGCGCCGTTTTGGGCAGATATGGTCCCCACTTCATTTTCCATATCTCATGCCCCTTGACGGTGACGGCGCTAAAGTCACCCCAAGCACCCTGCGGTGGCGTCAGCCCCACTGCCCCGGCCTTACGCTGCCAAAACAGTAACTCGGACCGATTGGCAATCTGCACCACCCCGTTATCATCAGTAAAAAATGCCGCAGGGTTGCTGCCGCGCCAGTCATAATCAATACCGTTCAAATCGGTTGCGACGATTACCGCGCCCTTTACCCTGCCCATGTTATTAAACACCGGTGCCGCATGGAAATAGGCACGGTCGGTCAAAGGCATGTCAGGCCCATGCCCCCAGCCAAGCGCGCCGCCCAAAGCGCGTCGAACGAAGCGGCGGTCCAACACGGGCTCGTTCAAGGAGCTGCGTGACGAAGCAAGGACGACGCCCCGCGTGTCGATGACCTGCACATCCAAGGCCGCGGACTTGTCGGCGATCTTTTGCAAAAACGCGCGCCCCGCCTGGGGCGAGATCCCCCGTAACACGGCTTCTACCTGCGGATGGTCAGCCAAAAACACCGCAAGATCGCGATACCGTTGCAGCTGTCCCACCAATCTGTCGCTGGCGAGCGACAGGTCCGCTTGTCCACGTGCGCGCAATTGTTCCAACCCCTGTAGATAGGCATAGCGCCAGACCCCGCCGGACAAGGCCAGCACGGTGATTAGGAATATTGCAAACGTAACAGCGCGGCGACGCATACCATGGCTCATAAAAGCCATTTGGCACAGACCGGTTTGCATTGGCCAGAGCTGCGTATATTGCTCCACCAATGAAAACGCTCAACCTTTCGCCCCGCGATCCTGATTTCATCCAAAACCCCTATGCCGCTTACGCGCGGGCACGGGCGGATGGGCCGGTGCTTTATTGGCAAGACTACGGTATGCTCGCGGCGTTTGATGCGGCCACGGTTCAAGCCCTGCTGCGCGACCGTCGACTGGGCCGTGAAGTCCCGTTAGATCAACGCCAGCCGATCCCCACCCATATGGCAGACTTCTACGCACTCGAGACCCATTCCATGCTGGAGCTTGAGCCCCCGACCCACACCCATTTGCGCGGGTTGGTGTTGCGCGCCTTCACCTCGCGCCGGATTGCCGGACTTGCGCCCGAAATCGAAAGGGTTGCCGCCGACCTGCTCGCGCAACTACCCCGCGATCCGTTCGATCTGATCCCCGCTTTTTGTACGCAGTTGCCCGTGCGCATTATCGCGCGGCTTTTGGGTGTGCCCGAAGATATGTGGCCCGATCTGCTGCGCTGGTCCAATGATATGGTCCCAGTCTATCAAGCCGGCCGTAGCCGCGTAACCGAAGATGTCGCCAACGCTGCGGCGGCTGAATTTACGGCCTTTTTACGAGACTACGTTGAACAACGCCGCCACGATCCCCGCGATGACCTGATCACGCAATTGATCGTGGCAGAGAAGAACGGCGAGACGTTGAGCACGGATGCATTGATCGGCACATGCGTCTTGCTGTTGAACGCTGGCCACGAGGCAACAGTGCACGCACTTGGCAACGGGGTCGCCTGTCTGCTGGCGAACAATGTGCCGATCACATCCCTAGCCCCTGATGCGATCGCCGCAACGGTCGAAGAAATCTTGCGATACGACCCGCCGCTGCATGTGTTTGAACGTTTCGCCTACGAAGATATCGACCTAGGCGATGTCACACTGAAGCGTGGTAAAAAAATTGCCTTGGTTCTCGGGGCCGCTGGCCACGACCCTATGCTTTGCGACCAACCCGACAGGTTTGATCATACACGTCCGGGCAAAGTCCACGCAGCGTTTGGCGGCGGCCTCCATTTCTGCGTTGGTGCCCCCTTGGCGCGGCTCGAAATGCAAGTCGCCTTGCGCGCCCTGTTTGATCATGCACCAGCGTTGCGTCTTGCCGAGAAGCCACGCTTTGCCGACACTTATCATTTCCACAAACTCGAACGGTTAATCGTCCAAGTTTAAGCATGGTTACAACGGCAACATCGTGGTGGATTTTATTTCCTCCATCGACAGCAAGGCCGTTACATTGTGAACACGCACCTCAGATATCAACGCCTGATAGAATACGTCATAGGCGCGTGCGTTCTTGACCCTTACCTTCAAGATATAATCGATATCCCCTGCAAGCCTATGCGCCTCTTGCACTTCAGGGCGATCTTTCAACGCCTTCAGAAATGCCGCCTGCCACTCCGCCTCATGGGCCGATGTGCGGATCAAGACAAAGAAACACGCCTCAAACCCCAGTGCTTCGGCATCCAGCACCACCGTATGCTGTCCGATCACCCCAGCATCACGTAATTTGCGAATCCGGTTCCAGACAGGTGTCTTGGAACTGCCTACTTCACGGGCAATATCATCCAACGACTGGCTGGCGTCTCGCTGAAGCTGCGCCAAAATTTTCCGGTCTACATCGTCGATCCGAACATCCATTCTGCTTTCCTCTTCCTCTTTGGTACTACGTTCTCGCTATTCGGCTAAACAGAACAATTGTTCTTATATTGCTAGGCATCTAGCGCCGTATTGGAATTATTTCCTATATATACAGCAAGCGAAGCGCAAGGACTGAAGCATATGGACCACTTCCCAATCTACTTGTCGACCAAGGGCCAGCGCATTGTGCTGTCTGGCGGCGGTGAGGCAGCGATGGCCAAGCTGCGCCTGCTCTTAAAGACCCAAGCCGAGATCAGCGTGTTTGCCCCCGCACCTGCGCCCGAAATCGCGACTTGGGCCGAACAGCGTCGTCTTACGCTGCACGGGCGCGCGCTCCGCCCCGGCGATGTGCTTGGCGCGGCCTTATTCTATGCCGCCGATGAAGACGCCGCAGAAGACGCCCGCACCGCTGCGATTGCGCGTGCCGAAGGAACCTTGGTCAATATCGTTGATAACCTACATGACAGCGCCTTTATCACCCCTGCTATCGTCGACCGGGACCCCGTCACTATCGCCATCGGTACTGAGGGGGCGGCCCCCGTGTTGGCCCGCGCGATCAAGGCTGACCTGGAAGAGCGATTGCCCACCACGCTTGGCACGCTCGCGCGTATCGGAAAAGGCTTTCGCAAGATGGCTGACATCCTGCCGTTTGGCCGCCCACGCCGCGACTTTTGGCGAGACTATTACTTTGCGACGGGTCCGCGTACCGTTGCCGAAGGCAAAGCAGTAGTCGAGTCCGCGCTGGAAGCTCTATTGAGCGACCACAAATCCCGCATCGCCCGCTCAGGCCACATTGCCTTTGTCGGCGGTGGCCCCGGTGACCCCGAACTGTTGACGCTCAAAGCCAGACGCGCGCTGGACGAAGCCGATGTGGTAATCTACGACCGCCTGATCTCGCCTGAGATACTGGAGCTCGCTCGCCGAGAAGCGCTGATGATTGACGTCGGCAAAGAAGGCTTCGGGCCCTCGACCTCGCAGGAAACCATTAACAACCTGCTGGTAGAACACGCGCAATCGGGCGCGCAGGTGGTCCGTCTAAAATCCGGCGATGCAACTGTTTTTGGCCGCTTGGACGAAGAGATCGACGCGGTGGATGCTCAAGGTATCGGCTGGCATATCGTACCTGGCATCACTTCTGCCTCTGCGGCTGTAGCGGCGATTGGGCAAAGCCTTACGAAACGCGGGCGCAACGCCTCTGTCCGCTTCCTGACAGGCCACGACATGCAAGGGTTCGCCGATCACGATTGGGCCGCTCTTGCCCGAAACGGCGAAGTCGCCGCGATCTATATGGGCAAGAAATCCGCACGCTTTATACAGGGTCGCCTGCTGATGCATGGTGCCGCCCGCGCGACCCCCGTGACGCTGGTAGAAAACGCTTCACGGGTCAATCAACGCATCGTTGAGACAACTTTGGCCCGCCTGCCTACCGACCTTGCCGCCGCCAACCTTGGCGGTCCCGCCCTGACGTTCTATGGCCTTGCGCCACGGGCGGCAGCGCAGCTCACCCCGCAATTTATCCAAGAGGAGATGGCATAATGGCCAAACCCTTCACCCCCAAAGTTGTCACTGCCAACGCGCTGCTTGAAGGCGATGTCATCTACCAGACCACGAACGGCTGGACCCGCGACCTGTCGCAGGCCGAGGTGTTGACCGATGAGGCAGATGCAGATCTGCGCCTGATCGACGCGATCCAGCAGCCCGATCTGATCGTCGGTGCCTATCTGGCCGAGGTCGACGCAAGCGCGAGCTTCCCTAAACCAGTTCATTTCCGCGAGGCGTTCCGAGCTAAAGGCCCCTCTAACTACGTCCACGGCAAGCAGGAGGCTATTTAATGTACAGCTATACTGAATTTGATGATTCCTTCATCGCTGAACGCAACGCCCAGTTTCGTGCGCAGGTCGAACGCCGCCTCGACGGCTCCCTCACCGAGGACGAATTCAAACCCCTACGCTTGATGAACGGTCTCTACCTGCAACTGCATGCATATATGCTGCGGGTGGCTATTCCCTATGGCACGCTTGGCAGCAGGCAAATGCACAAGCTGGCGGATATTGCCGACAAATGGGACAAAGGCTACGGTCATTTCACCACGCGTCAAAACATCCAGTATAATTGGCCGCAACTGCGCGACGTGCCCGACATGCTTGATGCGCTGGCCGAAGTGAACATGCACGCCATCCAAACCTCTGGCAACACAATCCGCAACGTGACGGCAGACCATTTCGCAGGTGCCGCTGCCGATGAAATCGCTGATCCGCGCCCCGTGGCCGAGCTGATCCGTCAATGGTCCACAGATCATCCGGAATTCCAGTTCCTACCTCGTAAATTCAAGGTCGCGGTGTCGGGCGCGGCGCATGATCGAGCGGTAATCAAAGCACATGATATCGGCCTGCAAATTGTCGAACAAAACGGTGTGCTCGGTTTTCAAGTCATTGTCGGCGGCGGTCTTGGGCGTACCCCGATGATCGGCAAGGTTCTGTATGATTTTGTCTCGAGCGAAGACCTGCTACCGACACTCGAAGCTATCGTATCGGTCTATAACCTGTTGGGTCGCCGCGATAATAAATACAAGGCGCGGATCAAGATCACTGTGCATGAAAACGGCATCGACGACATTCGCGCCCGCGTAATAGAACGCTATGCCCTGATCCGCCCACAGTTCACCGGGGTCGACCAGCAGATTCTCGCCCGGATCGAGGCCGACTTCGTTAGCCCCAACCTTAAAACCGCACCCATCAACGCCTATACGTCGGCTTACGACAGCGACCCCATCTTTCGAAGCTGGGCCGACACCAACCTGACCGACCACCGCAACCCATCCTATGCGATCGTCTCGATCAGCCTAAAGGCACATGGTGCCACGCCGGGTGACGCGTCTGCTCAGCAGATGCACGCAATGGCGGACCTTGCAGCAGCTTACGGCCATGATGAACTGCGCGTCAGCCACGAACAAAACGTAATCCTGCCCCATGTGCACCGCAGCGACCTGCCCGCCCTGCATGCCGCGCTAAAGGATGTCGGCCTTGCCACTGCCAATATCGGCCTGATCAGCGACATCATCGCCTGCCCGGGAATGGATTATTGCGCGCTTGCAACGGCCCGCTCAATCCCTATCGCCCAGGAAATCGCGACCCGTTTCGATGAGCTCAAGCTGGAACACGACATCGGCCCGCTCAAGATCAAGATTTCCGGTTGCATCAATGCCTGTGGCCACCACCATGTGGGTCATATTGGCATTCTCGGTCTCGACCGGGCCGGCGTGGAGAATTACCAGATCACGCTTGGCGGTGACGGAACTGAAACCGCCGCCATCGGCGAACGCGCGGGCCCCGGCTTTTCCGCCGATGACATCGTCCCAGCAATCGAACGCCTCGTGCTCGGGTACCTAGCTCTGCGGACAGATGCGACCGAAACCTTCCTGCAAACCTTCCGCCGCTTGGGGCTCGCGCCGTTTAAGACGGCTCTCTATCCGGAAGCCCGTGCCCATGCCGCGTGATCACCCCTATATTCCAAATGGTCAAAAAATCCTTCCCGAAGGGTCGGATCACGTCGCAGCGATGACCTATCAGGTAAACGGGCTAAACAACTCCTTGCGCCATCACAGCGCGACCGATGTATTGAGCGCGGCTATTGAAAATGTGCCCCATCTGGCTCTGGTCTCCAGCTTCGGAGCGGAATCCGTGGCGCTGTTGCACCTCGCGTCGATGGTAAAGCGCGATTTGCCGGTGTTGTTCATCGACACCGAGATGCTGTTTGCCGAAACGCTCGTCTATCAACACGAGCTAAGCGAACGCCTAGGGTTGCGCAATGTTCAGATCATTCGAGCAATAGATTTGGCCCAAACCGACCCCGACGGCACGCTGTATAAACGCGACCCCGATGCCTGCTGCGCCCTTCGCAAAACCGTGCCGCTCCGGCAGGCGTTGGATGGATTCGACGGCTGGGTCACCGGTCGCAAGCGGTTCCAATCGGGTACGCGTGCCAGCCTGCCGTTTTTCGAAATCGAAACGTCATCAGGTGCGCCAGCCCGCATCAAAGTGAACCCATTGGCACATTGGAAAGCATCCGATGTCTCTGATTACATAGATGAAAACCGTCTGCCGCGCCATCCGATGGTGGCCAAGGGCTACCCCAGCATCGGCTGTGCGCCATGCACCTCGCCGGTCAAACCCGGCGAAGACCCTCGCGCAGGACGATGGAGAGACATTGAAAAAGACGAATGTGGCATCCATTTCGTAAACGGCAAGATGATCCGAACAGGAGCAAACTCATGACACAGCTGATAACAGACCAGGGTTTTGTCACTGATGACTGGGCCACCGGGTATGCGCCTCTCGGCACGGACCAAGATGTAATCGCCGTCAACGTCCCCGCTGATGCCCGACCAGATGACATTCCATTGCCTAACGGCTTGCAAATGATACGTGTCGATTTTCCACAGTCTGCGGATGGGCGTGGCTTTACCCTTGCACGGCAATTGCGATTGCGCGGCTACACCGGCCGCTTGCGGGCCTGCGGCCATGTGATCGCCGATCAGTATGCCATGGCCAGACGCTCAGGCTTTGACGAGGTCGAAATCCCTGACGATCTGGCAGCACGACAACCACAAGACCAGTGGTTGGCCCGTGCCAATTGGAAAGACCACGACTATCAGTCACGCTTACGCGGCTAAGACGGCCCTTTTCCTACCCCTTCTCTTCCCTTAAAGACAAAGGATGCGCACCAACATCGCGTAGTTAAATTCATGACCGAGCAGAAACCAGTGACCCAAACCGATGCCAAGCCCGTGCCAATGCTTCCTGACGCACAGACTGTAACCTCTGTAAAGCACTGGACAGAAAACCTTTTTTCCTTTCGCGTTAGCCGACCTGCGTCTTTGCGATTCAGATCTGGGGAATTCGTCATGATCGGATTATTGGGCGACCCGGACCCCAAATCCGGCAAACAAAAGCCGTTGTTGCGGGCTTATTCCATTGCCTCGCCGTCTTGGGACGAAGAGCTGGAGTTTTATTCAATCAAGGTTCAAGACGGCCCGCTCACATCGAAACTTCAACATATTCAGCCTGGTGATCAACTCATCTTGCGCCCCAAGCCGGTCGGTACGCTAGTGCACGACGCCCTGCTACCTGGCAAACGCTTATGGTTATTTGCCACGGGTACCGGCTTTGCACCATTTGCCTCGTTGCTGCGCGAACCTGAAACCTACGAAAAATTTGATCAGATCATCGTCACCCATACCACCCGCGATGTGGCCGATCTGGACTATAGCCATACGTTAATCAACAGCCTGAACGACGACCCGCTTATTGGCGAAATGGTTGACGGCAAGGTTATCTACTATCCAACCACCACGCGAGAACACAGTCCCAAGATGGGGCGCATAACCACACTTCTGGAAAACGGCACTGTGTTCAAGGATTTGGGCGTCGACGGTATCAATGCCGAGACCGATCGCGGCATGGTCTGCGGTAGCTTGGGTTTCAACAAGGATATCAAGGATATTCTCGAAGGATTCGGTCTCAATGAAGGGGCAAACTCCGACCCTCAGCACTATGTGGTGGAAAAAGCCTTTGTCGGTTAATTGTCTGTACTGACGATAACCTGACTAGTCAGAACACGTTCAAGAAAAAGACCGCGCTCTTGCATCCAAGGCGCGGTCTTTTCGGTGTCAAATTCGCTATAAAGCTTAAAGGTTTAGAGCTTGGCGCACTTGGATCAAAATTTCCCGCAGCGCTTCGGGGCTACTGCCCGCAGCTTCAAGTCCGCGCTTCAACAGTGTTTTCTGTGTCGCAGGTAAGTCAGACTCGTCGATGATTGTCTGCACTTTTTCCAGATCAAAACCGTCTACCGTTGTAAGTTGCTCCGGCGTGGTTGCCCTTGTTTCGGTGTTCGCGGTGACGGGCGACGGAGCTTGGGCGACATCGCCTTTCGCAGTGGCCTCAGCTTCCAGCTTGGCCTGTGCTGCTGCATCAATTTCCGCAACGACTTCAGACTGTGCACCGGTAGCTGCCTGCTGGGTTGGCGTCACCCCTTGGGGGGCGGTTTGGGACGACCCTGCGATGATCGTGCTCGCACCGTTTGTCGCATCTTCCACATCATTACTGGCTGCGACCTGCGCTGCATCTGTAGCCGGGGCTGTTTCGGCGTTACTGGCATCTGGTGTCGAAGTATCAGCAGCGGTCGTCGAGGCACTGTGATCTTTTGAAAGCTTTCTGGTTGCCGCGACGGCGTCTTCCGTGGCACTTGCGGCGGCATCGGCCGCGTCGGAAGCCGCTTCTGATACGGCATCAGCTGCAGTCGCTGCCGCCTCGGCGGTGGCCTCTACCGCGGTTGCAACCGCACCGCCGGTGGCTTCGACGGCATCACCCACGACCTCGGTCGCACTATCCAAAGCTTGAGGTGCATTTACTGCGTTCGACGCGTCGACAGCAATTTCCTGAACTGACCTACCAGAGTACAAAATATACCCCCCCAGAACGATAGCGGCCGCTATGATGATCCAGACGAAATTTTTCATGGTGAAAGTGTCCTTTTGAACATGGTCGTTTTAGCGTGGAACATACTATAAGGATGCTCAATTGACCAAATGTGCCCTCCTGCGGGCTGATGCAAGCTGTAAACCGCACTATTTGCGGGGTTAAGCCGCATTTTGCGACTTGAAGAAGGGCTTTTGCAGGTTTACCTTCCAACTTCGAATTCAGTCAACAATCAAAGGACGATCATCATCGCTCGCAGACCGCATAACGCGCCGCCCCAAAGAGATACCGGCCCGCGCATTAACGAAAATATCCGTTCGAATGAAATCCGCCTGATCGGTGCCGACGGCGAAAATGCCGGCGTTGTGACACCCGAACGCGCCATGGAAATGGCCGAAGAGGCTGGGCTTGATCTGGTCGAAATTTCGCCCAATGCAAGCCCGCCCGTGTGCAAAATCATGGATTTCGGCAAATTCAAATACGAAACGCAAAAACGCGAAGCCGAAGCGCGGAAAAAGCAAAAGATCATCGAGATCAAAGAGATCAAGTTCAGACCCAACACCGATACAAATGACTATGCCGTCAAGATGCGTAACGTGTTCAAGTTTCTGGAAAATGGCGACAAGGTGAAGATTACCCTGCGTTTTCGCGGCCGCGAGATGGCTCACCAGAATTTGGGTCGCGAACTCTTGGAACGGGTCTCAGAGGACACCAAGGAAGTCGGGCGAGTCGAGAACTTTCCGAAAATGGAAGGCCGCCAGATGGTCATGTTAATCGGACCTCTGCCTAAGTAATCTGTATTTTCCTGAAGGAAAAGATAAACGCCCCTGCAAGTTGTTGCAGGGGCGTTTTTTAGTTCTCAAAGTTTTAGTTATTCACATGTTGCTTACTGGCGTAGCAAACCGGTGATGTTGCGAACGACAGCGCGGCGGTTGGCCGGCTCGGCGGTCACTGTAGGTACCTTTAGGTTACTTTCGCCATAACCCTGCGTGATCAGGTTCGCAGGCGGCACGTCGAAGTATTCAGTCAATGCCAAGGCAACTGTTTCGGCACGACGGTCTGACAGAGCCAAGTTATACCCCGCATCACCGACGGCATCTGTGTGACCTTCGATCAGAATAACAGTGCGCGGATCATTATGAACTGCATTGCTGATGGCGGAACCAATCTTGGCCAAGGCACGAGCCTGTTCCGGTTGAATAGCCGCCGATCCGGTCGCGAACCGCAAAGCATCCAATTCGACCTCTGGTGCGAGCGCGCGAACCTGGCGAATATCACGAACCTGGCGTAACGAGAACCGCTGCGTATGGTTGTCGCGCAGTTGTGTCGCCAGTGCGGTACGCAAGGCTTCTTCGTCCTGTTGGCTGGCTAGTGTGTTGTGGTGTTCGACCTGCGGCAGTTCATTAACGACCACGTTTTCCTCGGCACGCGTATCGTCAAACAGAACGAACTCATTTCCTTGTGGGTCGACATTAATTCGGCGAAGAACTGTACCATCGCGCCCAAGGATCGTTACGACCTTGCTACCATCAGGTTTTACCACGGTCGTACGCGATGACCCGTCGTTAAAAGTTTCACGGCGTACTTCGTCGCCGCTTTGACGAAGCAAAGCCGCATCATCCTTTAACACGCGCAAATCGCCATTTGGGTCCTGAACCACCAAGCGGTCGCCAGAGTTGCTCATGACCTTGGAACCGTTATTTAATACGGCTCCCACAGCAACAGCCCCGAGCCCAAGCAACAAGGCTTTCTCGAACTTGCTCATGCCATCGTCATCTTTAGCGGGGGCATCCGCTGTCGTCGTCGCATTGGTCTGGCTGTTCAGAGTCGTCGAAAACTCTTGGTTAGAACTGCGTGTGTCTTCGGCGGTAATTTCTTCTGTCACCACGTCGGCTTTAGCTTCACCACTATCGGCCGCCGCAGCAGCTGCGGCGGCGGCGGCGGCTTCAGCCGCGCGCTGTTCGCTGCGAGCTTGCTCTGCGGCTTGCTGTGCCGCCAAGTCGGCTTCTACTTGCGCAGCGGTAGGGGCGGCTTCTGCCTGACCTGAAGGCGCGGTCGCGTTGGCTTCTGATTGGGCAGACGCTTCGGCAGATTGACGGGCCTGTGCATCCGCCTCAATCTGCGCAGCTACAGCAGCTTCACGGTCGGCTTCGGCCTGCGCCTCAGCGTCCATCGCGGCTTGGGCTTCAGCAGCCTTTGCATCCGCGGCGGCCTGCGTTTCCGCAGCTTTGGCGGCAGCGGCCTGTACGGCGGCTTCAGCGTCGGATGCAGCTTTATCTGTGGCTGCCTGAGCGTCTGCGGCAGCGGCTTCAGCCGCTGCGGCAGCGGCGACCCTGGCTCTCGCCAAAGCTTGAGCCTCAGCAGTTGCTTGTGTTTCGGCATTCACAATACCCGCGGTCCGCGCGGCCTCGGCTCTGAAAGCTTCCGCCACGGTTCCATCCTCACGAAGGGTATTGAGTTGCTCAGCGTCCAGAACTTCTGTTCCGTCCGGCAGAGAACACGGGAAATCGGGCTGTGTCCCTTCCTCAATACAGAACTCGGCAGAAGCCTGCGGGTCACTTACAGGCTGGGCAAAGGCCCCAACCGGCAAAGCAAGTGCCACGCACATGGTCAATGAGGTAGTTGATTTCAAAACTCTATACATTTGTGTTCCTTACGGGTTGTGGGCGCCGTTCGGGCAGCGTTACTTGTTAACGCCGTCCGGACCCGTTCCGTTCCACACTTCCGCACTGAACATACTATATTGAAACAACAAAGCCGCCCGCAGGTTTCCTACGCACGGCTCACTGTTTTGCAATTACATGTGGTTCAGATTAAACCAAGAACGGCCCTCTTGGTCATGACACCCACCAGATGGGCGCGATAGGTACCTGATCCATGCAGATCGCTTATCATGCTCCCGCCATCCAGTTTTAAGCCCTCCAGCGCCTTGGCGCTAAAGTCTGCCGAAAGCGCCGTCTCAGCTTCAGTCCATCGGAACACGCCATTTTCAGATGCTCCAGTCACAGCCACACGAACGCCGTCATTAAACTTGGCCACGAACGCCGCGACCAAAGGAAAACGGGATGCAGGCTGGATGAATTTCTCATAGCGAGCTTTTTCCGGAATCGGGAATTTCACCTCGGTGACAATTTCGCCTTCTTCAAGTGCTGTGCTAAACATTCCCTGAAAGAAATTATCCGCCTCTATTTCCCGAGAGTTGGTCACGATCGTCGCACCACTGGCCAAAACCCCCGCCGGATAGCAAGCGGAAGGATCATTATTGGCCACCGACCCGCCAATGGTTCCGCGGTTGCGTACCGCAGGGTCTCCGATCCGCGCCGCAAGGCTCGCCAACCCGGGGTAATGCGTCTCAGCTTCCTGGGCGACGGTACGGTGAACGGTTCCGCCGCCAATACAAAGCCGCCCGTCATCCGCCAAACGCACACCACGCATCTCGCTGATCCCGCTCAGCAACACTAACACTGACGGCATCGCCAAACGCGCCTTCAAGGTGGGGATCAATGTCTGCCCGCCACTCAACGGCTGCGCCTCATCCCTGCTCAACGCCTTGACCGCATCAGCGATACTGGTCGGCTTTTCCACGTCGAAATTATACATTATTTATCCTTCCAATCAGGAAACAGTGATCAAACCGCCAGTTTCCGTCTTCATTTTGCCTATAAACTCCGGGGGTCCGGGGGCTGGCCCCCGGTCCCGTCCGATCAACTTAGCCGTTCATTGCCGCCCAAACGCGCTGCGGTGTCACCGGCATATCGATGTGATCGACATTTTTTCCCCCTGATCGCATCGCGTCTAAAACCGCGTTCACCACTGCCGGAGGCGACCCGATAGCCCCGGCCTCGCCACACCCTTTAACGCCTAGCGGGTTGTGAGTACACGGCGTCTGGCATGAATGATCTACTGTATAAAACGGCAGGTCACTCGCACGTGGCATTGCATAATCCATGTAAGACGCACTCAAAAGCTGGCCATCACTATCGTACGCGCAGTTTTCCATCAGGGCTTGCCCAATTCCCTGAGCGATCCCCCCATGAACCTGACCGGATACGATCATCGGGTTGACGATGTTGCCAAAGTCATCGGCCGCCGCAAAGCGCTCGATGGTGACATGCCCGGTTTCGGGATCTAGCTCAACCTCGCAAGCGTAGGCGCCCGACGGATAGGTAAAGTTTGAGGGATCATAAAACGCAGTCTCTTCCAAACCCGGTTCGATGTCTTCCAGCGGGTAGTTATGCGGAACATAGGCCGCCAGCGTCACATCACCCCACGCCACAGATTTATCTGTGCCGGCAACACTGAACGCACCATCCTTAAGCTCAATATCACCCTCAGACGCTTCCAACAGGTGCGATGCGATCTTCTTTGCCTTGGCGATGATTTTTTCAGTAGCCCGCACCATGGCAGAGCCTCCAACGGCCAATGAACGCGACCCATAAGTGCCCATCCCCATCGGAGTGTTGGCAGTATCGCCATGCACGATCTCGATCATGCTTTCGTCGATCCCGATCATTTCGGCGATAACCTGCGGAAAGGCGGTCTCGTGCCCCTGCCCATGGCTATGCGATCCTGTCATCACCACCAGACCGCCGGTCGCGTTCACACGGACCGTGGCAGATTCGTACAAGCCGGCACGGGCACCCAGTTGTCCAACGAGGTTTGAAGGTGCAATCCCACACGCCTCGATATAGCAGTTCACGCCGAACCCGCGCAGCTTGCCCTTGGCTTCCGATTCCTTTCGGCGCGCTTCAAAGCCCGCGATATCTGCGATCTCCTCCAGCTTGTCCATGGTGGCGATATAATCCCCGGTGTCGTATTCGACGGCCACAGGTGTGGCGTATGGGAATTCAGTGATAAAGTTCTGACGGCGCAGGGCGATCGGGTCGACACCCAACTCATGCGCACATTTATCGACCAATCTTTCCAGCTGATAGGTCGCCTCGGGGCGCCCGGCCCCGCGATACGCGTCGACCGGCACAGTATTGGTAAACACTGCCTTGACGTTCACATAAATCAGCGGTGTTTTGTAATTGCCCGCCATTAGCGTGCCATGCAGCCACGTGGGTACCGACGGCGCGAAAGTTGACAGATACGCGCCCATGTTCGCATAGGTATCGGTGCGCAGCGCAGTAAAGTTATTGCCCGCGTCCAGCGCCATCTGAATCTTGGTGACGTGATCGCGCCCATGGGCGTCGGACATGAATGCTTCGGATCGGCTAGATGTCCATTTGACCGGACGATTACAGGCTTTGGCTGCGAAGGTGCAGAACGCTTCTTCTTGGTAGTGAAAGATTTTCGTGCCAAAACCGCCACCCACATCTGGGGCAACGACGCGCAGTTTATGCTCTGGAATGCCCAGCACAAACGCACCCATCAGCAAACGGATAACATGGGGATTTTGCGACGTGGTGTAAAGCGTGTGGTCGCCGGTACCGCGGGCATAATCCCCTACGGCGACGCGCGGCTCCATCGGGTTGGCGACTAGGCGGTTATTGACCAGTTCCAGCGTCGTGACATGGTGGGCATCTTCAAAGGCTCTATCAACCGCCGCTTTGTTTTCTTCGACGAAACCCCAATCATAACACAGGTTCGATGTCAGATCATCGTGAACCTTGGGGGCCCCTTCCTTGACTGCTTGCTTCATATCAATGACAGCGGGCAATTCGGAAATATCGACTTCGATCGCCTCTGCCGCGTCACGTGCCTGACCCAGCGTTTCAGCCACGACGGCGGCGATGGGTTCACCCACGTGGCGCACCTTGCCGAATGCCAAAACGGGGTGTCTCGGTTCTTGCATGACTTCGCCGTGCTTGTCGGTTATCTGCCAGCCGCAAGGAATGGATCCGACTTCGGTAAAATCAGCGCCCGTGAAGATTTTGACAACACCCGGCATCGACTCCGCTGCTGAGGTATCGACTGAATTCAGCGTTCCGTGCGCAATATCAGAGCGTAGAAAAAACACATAGGCCTGTCCGCGCAAGTTGATATCATCTGTATAATTGCCTTCACCGGTTAAAAACCGGATATCTTCGCGCCGCTTGCTGCTGGCACCAATTCCGCCGTCCTTAGGCATGATATTTCCTCCCTTTATCGGCACGGCATTAGGCGCACCATCGTATTCAGCTGTTTGTTTTCGCTTTATTTTTTGGACGACATGCCCCCCGCTTTAGCGGATTGCCTGCCATGTCATCTAGGCTGTGTTCTCCCGGCTCGGTTTTGCGTGAAAGAGCCCCCGCAGCACGTCCGCTATTCGGCCGCCAGTGCGCTGACATCCTGCCCCGATGCGGCCATGATCGCTTTGACGATGTTGTGATAGCCTGTGCATCGGCAGATGTTTCCATCCAGATAGTGGCGCACTTCGGCTTCGGTGGGCTTTGGGTTGTCTTTCAACAACGCAGAGGCGGACATGATCATACCCGGTGTGCAGAACCCGCACTGTAGCCCGTGGTGATCCTGAAACGCCTGTTGAAGAACGTTCAGTGATCCATCCGCATTTGCCATGGATTCAATCGTTTTGACATCAGCGCCTTCGGCCTCAACGGCCAGCATGGTACAGGCTTTGATCGCTTCGCCGTTCACATGCACCAAACACGCCCCGCACTGGCTAGTATCACAGCCGATATGCGTTCCGGTCAGGCCCAGGTTTTCACGTAGAAACGACGCCAACAGCGTCCGTCCTTCCACATCGCCTGAAGCGGCCTTGCCATTCACGGTCATTTTGACCTGTGTCATAAATTTCCTCCCTAGAGTATTTATCGTGTTGGGGCGAGTTAAGCATGCCCCTCGCCGGTTGAGAACCTAAATTTTGCGTATCGTGAAAAGTTGATCGAATTTTCACCACATGCGGACGTCGGCACCGTACTGCTCGACCTAAGGCCGCGCGGATTCGAGCGTTTAAGCGATTGGCCCTGGCGTCTTACCCGCGGCGCGGCTGGGGGCGGGTCGCGATTTCCTTAAGCAAGCCGCCTACCCCCATTGCCGCGATGTCCTGCGGCGTGACCTCTACCCCGCAGATTATGCGCGACAGCACCCAATCAGCGCCGTTCAGCGCTGGCGATCTTGCGCATCCGGGCAAGCCGATAACGGGACGGCCAGCAAAGCTACCAAGAAACAGCAGGTTACCCGGATCAACTGGCATCCCGAACCGTGCGACCTGACCGCCCGCATCGCGCAAAGCTTGCGGGGCCACATCGTCGATGTCCGACGTGGCAGAGCCGGTCAGGATGAGGGTCAGCGCCGTATCTGCACGCGCAATCGCATCGCTCAGTGCTTTGGTTTCGTGGCGCACCGTCACCACATCTTTCATGCTCACGTTCAAGGCGGTAAGCCGGTTCGCGATCGCAGCCTTACCCTTATCCCCCGCACCTCCGTCAATTTCCGTGATGATCAGGGTCGCATCGGTCAGCTGCGGTTTCATCAGACGAATGGCCCCCCGCCCGACCGAGCAGGCACGAGTCAGGTCATCCTGATCAACACCATAGGATATGATCTTGATCGTGGCGACCATCCCGCCCGCCGCCATCTGCTGATAAGGTGCCACGGTGGCGAGAGTAATCATGGGGTGAACCGCATTAACCGCTTCGAGAGCGGGCACATCTAATACGGCGACCCCCGGCTCTTGCGCCAACAGGTTCACCCGCCCGGTAAACGCTTTGCTCGTGGTGAGATCCGGATGATCCAAGATCAAAGCCTGCGCCAAAGCGGCGGCTGCCGTATTTTCGTCTACATCCGTATGGGCAAGCTGTGCGACTGTAATGTCCTCAACCCCGGCGGCGATCAGATCAGCGACATGACTTGCTTCGAGCCGAAGCCCCTTGCGCAAGCGCCCCGATGGCACGGTGACGGAATGTGCAAGCAGCGCGCCCTGAGCATCAGACGTGGGAACCTTACCAAATTTCACGGTTTCCTCAGGCTCTGTATCATCTGCGCCAAGATCGATACCGCGATTTCGGGCGGGCCGGATGCCCCGATATCAAGCCCGATCGGCCCCGCGATACGTTCGATCTGTTGCGCAGAGAACCCGGCCTCTTCGAGCCGGGAAACCCGCGATCCATGGGTCCGCCGCGACCCTAGGGCACCGACATAAAATGCATCGGAACGCAGTGCCACATGTAATGCGGGATCATCCAGCTTGGGGTCATGGGTCAGCAACACTACTGCGGTGCGCGTATCCACCCCGACGGTGGACATAGCGGCATCGGGCCAATCATTCATCACCTGCGCGTCTGGAAAACGGGCCTGCGATCCAAAGGCTTCGCGGGGGTCTATCACCACAATATCGAATCCGGCTATTTGCGCCATCGGAACCAACGCTTGGGCGATGTGCACAGCCCCTACGATCACCAATCTCAATGGTGGATTATGGATTGCTACAAAAGTGTCGCCGTCCTCCTCAAGCCCGGAACGGTCCATCCGGAACCGGTCGGAATGACCCGAATATTCGATGCGCCCGTCACTGCCGGCCAAGCGCACGACATAGGCTGCCGGTGTGCGCGCAGCGCGTGCCGCGACCAGCTCCGCCAGCACCTCAAACGGCACCCCCTGCCCGCCGATCGGTTCGACAAGAACCCGTATCGTACCGCCGCAGGCCAACCCGACGGCAAAGGCATCGCCATCGCTTACGCCGTATTCCAGCACGCGGGGCACGCCGTCCTCTATTGCTTCCAGCGCTTCGGTGACCACGGCACCCTCTACACAGCCGCCCGACACGGAGCCCTGCATTTCGCCATCACCGGAAATCGCAAGCTGTGCGCCCACCCGGCGCGGGGCTGAGCC
>TARA_R110002012_G_scaffold55885_12_pt1 | contig 66900 bp, 54 predicted proteins | sample TARA_R110002012 | Tara Oceans TARA_R110002012 (sample SAMEA4396515) | marine metagenome | biome: Westerlies Biome; feature: [DCM] deep chlorophyll maximum layer (ENVO:01000326); material: water (ENVO:00002006), including particulate matter (ENVO:01000060) such as... | depth 40 m
TCTGTGCTAATTTGGCTGTATGAATTATCAGTATATTCCAGTTCAAACGTAAAAATGCGTAAGGTATCTATAACTTCCATCATGCTCTCCGATCCATATTCGAGAGTTTCTATTAATTGATCCTTACTTACTGAATATTTTCCATATCCGAACCATTCCACAGAATCCTTAGGAACATAACGCGTCCACATCACACGATCATTTGTATACATTTTAATTTGTCGATAACCATCTGTAGCTCCTACGGTATCAATAATTTTATTATCATCATAATAATAAAAATCTTTAAGCTCCCAGGTGCCTTGAATGGAAGTTTCGACTAGAGTCTCATCTACCTGAACAAATGAAAGCGCCATAAATGCTATAAAAGTTGCAATACTTAGTATTTGTAATTTCATGATATAACTATTTAATTATTAGCACTATTAAGTTACAAAAATTAAACATTCAATAATAAAATTATAGCATATAAATTTATTTGATAACATCAAGTATGATTCAGTAATAATATAACAATCAATATAAGTTTTTGTGATAGACTTTATTCTTTAAGAATTTCAGTTTGCAGTCTGACGCATTTATTTATATTTGCAATCTTGCAAAAAAACCGCTTGCAACACGGGATGTAGCTTAGTCCGGTTAAAGTGCGCGTCTGGGGGGCGCGAGAGCGGAGGTTCGAATCCTCTCATCCCGACGAACTGTTAAAGTAAATTTAACACAAATCAAAGGTAATTATATGAAAATCATATAATTACCTTTTTTTATGACGCTAATTTAACACAAAGAATGTTAAGGAAATCGTGAGCTAATCGTGAGTTATTTGCCTTAATAGTGAGTTAATCGTGAGTTCTTTTTTTGTAAATTAGTGGTATATCTCCTAGAGATAAATCTTGTTTGACTTTCGTAATTCAATCAATGTTTAATTAAACAGAATTGGTTATGCGCAGCAAGCAAACATTTTCAATTTCATTTTTTGTTCGAAAAAAGAAAAACCAACCAGAAAAAGCGTTACTCTATACAAGAATAACAATCAACGGAAGAAGTAGAGAAATAAGTTTAAAACGAGAAGTACTCACAGACAGATGGAATACTTCAGGATCCAGAATGATGGGTAGTAACATAGAAAGCCAGCAGATAAATCGCAAGGTTGATGATGTTCGTTCAAAACTATACCAATCCTACGATGATTTAAAAAAGGAAAACCAAATCATAACCATTGATGCACTTAAAAATCGTTTTTTAGGTAATGATATTAAAAACATCACTTTAATAGAATTGCTAAATTATCACCAGTGTAAAATGGAAAAGGTTCTAAAATATGGTACTTTAAAAAACTATAGCACCACAAAAAAATATTTAATAGAATTTCTGAAAGTGGAACTCCGAATCGATGATATTTACCTAAAACAAATCGATTATAAATTCATTCTAAATTTTGAAGGTTTTCTAAGAGTAAAACCAGGACTTCACAATAACGGAGTCATGAAGCACATGGAGCGTTTCAAAAAATTAATGCGTCTGGCACTAGACCTTGATTGGATTGATAAGAATCCAGCCGCTAGATTTAGATTAAATTTTAAATCTGTGGATATGATTTACTTGAGTAAATCAGACCTTAAAAGTATTGAAGAAACGACTTTTGAAACAGAAAAATTAAATCTTGTAAAAGATATATTTCTCTTTGCGTGCTACACGGGCCTGGCTTATGTCGACGTTAAAACCTTAACCAAAGATCACCTTAAAATTGGTATAGATGGTAAGAAGTGGATCTTTAAAAGAAGAGTGAAAACAAACACCCCAATTAGAATCCCTCTTCTTAAACAGGCGGATTTGATACTTCAAAAGTATTCAAACCATATAAAAATTTTGGATTCTGATATACTATTACCTGTTTATTCCAATCAAAAAATAAACAGCTATTTAAAAGAAATTGCAGCAGAATTAAATATAAATAAGAGATTAAGCTTTCACGCAGCCAGACATACGTTTGCTACAACAGTAACTTTATCAAATGGTGTTCCCATTGAAACAGTTTCAAAACTTTTAGGACATCATAATATTACTACTACACAAATTTATGCTAGGGTTATTGATTCGAAAGTTTCTAGTGATATAGATTCTTTAAGAGAAAAATTAAATCAATTATAAATATCACAACAAATATTAATGCTCTGGAATTAAAACAAACCTTCCCTCCTATTAGGATCGATACATCCTCTAAGAACAATTACCATTATCTAATGGGGTCTCAATCGGTCAGTAAAATGCTCGATCATAAAACGGGATAACACCTCATTATTATACGTAAATATGAGCTGAAAATCAGATGAAGATATATTTACTTTGCAAAAAAAAATCTAATTGATGAATGAGTTTGAATTTTAAATGTCGTTAGAGTTCGTACAAAACGGCTTTAATCATACTCAGAGTTATAAAATAAAAGAGGCTATACCTAACTAGATCATTGATAACTAATTTTATTTCCTGTCACCTATGTTTATTTTTATAATGGAAATTTATGCACCTGTTAATTTCGACGCAAAAAATTTATTTATTGAGAGTTTTGTAAGTATTAGTAATATAAAAAAACCTTAAAATAAATTCAATAAGAAAGGCTTCCATACTAGAAGCCTTTACTTTTTTACTAAAATGTGATTGTTTATTTTAAATCTATTTTAATAGTATCTTTTGACGACCAGTCTGAATACTTGACTTTACCATCTTTTACTAAACCAATTCGGTATTCGCGTGCAGTTTTACGAGTACCTTCAGTTTGTTTTACGCTTACTTCTAAGGTGTTTTTAGCATTTTTAGAAGCTGAAAAATCTAAGATTGCATAATCTCCTTCTTGATAGCCAAAACCTTCACCGGCATCGTCATACAGACTTCCGGAAGCATTTCCCATTTCATCGGGGTTGATCAATAATGTCAGTTTTGCAGTACCGTAATCTTCAGTGCTTTGAATCACTGGTCCTACAGGAACAATCGCTCCATCACGTAATTTTACTATCGCCTGATAGTTATCATCACTTTCCTCAAAGGCTATATTTTGCCAGTCTCCTTCAGGCATTTTTAAATCTTTTGCCCAACGTGGAACGATCAATAGATTTTCACCTAACAGAAAACTTTGTTGTTCTTGACGAAGCTTTACATCTTGAACATCGGCAAAAAAGGTAGGTCGCATAATCGGCATTCCTGTAGTTGCTGCTTCGTGAAACAAAGTATATAAATAGGGCATCAAACGGTACCTGCGGTTGATCGCTGTTCTCGACACGTTTTCGATCTCTTTGCCAAAAGCCCATGGCTCTTGACCTTCGGTTTCATTAGAGGTGTGATTTCTAGAAAACGGGTAATACGCTCCCAAAGCAATCCAGTTTCCGAATAAATCTGCACTCGGACTTTTGGTAAATCCACCAATATCAGGACCGTTAAACGGCTGACCTGAAAGACTAAGGTTTATTGACATCGGGATAGACATTTTTAAATTGTCCCAAGTTGCAGAATTGTCACCTGTCCAGGTGGCAGCATAGCGTTGCCCGCCAATATAGTTTGCTCTGGAGAGTACAAAAGGACGCTTCTCAGGATTCACTTCCATTATACCCTCACGGCTAGAACGCACCATTAAAAGTCCGTATACATTGTGATAGCGCAAATGCACATCTTGCGGCAAATCACCTCCACCTCGGTGAATATTGTTATCTGGCATAGAACCTCCCGGACCGTCAAAAACTGCCGGTTCGTTCATATCATTCCATACCCCGTCGATTCCCATATTCATAAAATCAGTATATAAAGAAGCCCACCATTTTTGAGTTTCAGGTCTAGTATAATCAGGAAAAGCAACCTGACCCGGCCACACTTCGCCGTTATATTCATTCCCTAAAGAATCTTGAACCCAGTGATTACCGGCTTTTCCTTCTTGATAAACCGAATAGAGTGAATCTTGCTTTACACCCGGGTCTATCATAAATACCGACTTGAAGTCTCTGGCGTGTAAATAGTCATTCAATCCTTTTGGATCCGGAAAGCCTTTAGGATCAAAGGTGAATACCCGGAAACCTTCCATATAATCAATATCCATCCAGATCACATCTGCCGGTATTTTTCGATCTCTAAACTCGTCTGCAAGTTCCTGTACATTCGTGTCCGGAAAATAAGAATAACGCGACTGCTGATACCCCAAAGCCCATAGTGGCGGCATTGCCATCGTACCGGTAAGTTCGCCAAGTGCTACCATAATCTCCTGCGGAGTTTCCTTCTCGATAACAATAACCCTAAAAGAAGGTCCTTCACTGACTATATCAACTCCGTTTTCTAAACGAATTTCCTGTCTCCAATAGTTATCTGCTAAAATACCAAAAGAGCTTCCGTCTGCACGTACGCCCAAAACCCAAGGGTGTGCCTGATACAATTGTTTTCCTTCAAATTTACCGTACTCGTAATTATCGGTATTCCATAACGTAACATCAGAGCCGTTGCGGCGTAAATCGCCTATAACTTCTCCGGTTCCATATAAATCTGTTTCTGGATTTAAGTCGAAATGAACCGAGCTCTTTCCATCCATCTGAATGAATTTTGGCTTCACCCTCCAGGCTGCAGGAAGCGAATCGCGCTTTGGTAAATCTTTAATAACTGCCAGAGAAGGAAGCGTATGAATCGAGTCAAAATCTTTTGGATAAAACACAGCAACGCCTGGTTCTGCTAGACTTGCCGATTGAGCAAAAACAGTTTGTAATCCTGCCGTTAATGCTAAAATATATAGTAATGTGATTTTCTTCATTTTAAAAAACTAGTTTAATTGAATGATCAATGGTGTTTTTGCCGCTACCGTAAGTGTTTTGTTTAGCGTAATATTTTGAGAGGTAATGATATCTGTTCCGTTTGTGGTTTTAAGATCTGCCGCAAAACGAGCAAGATCTAATGTTTGATCGGCTTCATTATTGTTCAAAACCACCATCACTTTATCTGCACCTAAACTTCTGAAATAGACATAGACATTATTCTCCGGAATATACTGAGTAAGTTCTCCCGTGTGCACAGCTTTTGATGATTTTCTCCAGTTTAAAACCTTCTTGGTAAAATCAAAAAAAGCTTTTTGTTGCACTGTTCTTCCTGAAGCGCTAAAAGCATTTTGCGCGTCGGCTTCCCAGCCCCCGGGAAATTCCTGGCGAATTGCGCCGTCGCCTTTAGACTTATCTCCACGCATCCCTATTTCTGAACCATAATACAACTGCGGAATTCCTCGGGTGGTCGCAATAAGCGTAAGACCTAATTTATAAGCACTCAGGTTTTTATCGTAAATATCATTGAATCTACGCGTATCATGATTCTCTAAAAAGACTAAAAGATTATCTGGATTTGGGTATAGAAAATCATTTACAAAATTGTCGTAAGCTTTCATAATACCACTTCCCCAGCCACCACCTTCGGCAAACATGTGTTCTACAGCATTATGCAAGGTAAAATCCATTACAGAAGGCAAATAGGTATTGTAATTTTGAATCGCTCCGATCTTACTGTCTTTTTGCCAATAAGCGATCTGTGCTTGGTTGTGCAACCATACCTCACCTACAATGTTGAAGTCAGAATATTCATCCATAATGGCTTTGGTCCACGTAGCTATACCTTCTTTATCATTATAACTATAAGTGTCTACACGCAAGCCGTCAAGGTCTGCATATTCAATCCACCAGATTGCATTTTGAATAAGATAATTCAACACTAACGGGTTTTTCTGGTTGAGATCCGGCATGGTTTTTACAAACCAGCCGTCAACGCAGTATTTAAAATCGCTATCTGATTTATGTGGGTCAAATTGGGTTTCCATGCGGTAGTTAGATTGCTCATAACCTGGAAACTGATTGATCCAATTGTAACTGGGTAAATCTTTAATCATCCAGTGTTGTGCTCCCCAGTGATTGGTCACGTAATCCATAATGAGCTTCATATCGCGTTTATGCAATTCTGAAGCTAGATTTTTATAATCTACATTGCTTCCGTAGCGGGGATCAATTTTATAAACATCGCTCTGCGCATACGTGTGGTACGAATACGCGGGATCATTATCTTCAAGAAGTGGGGTACTCCAGATAGCCGTAACGCCCAACTCCTCTAAATAATCCAGATGATCTATAATCCCCGTGATATCACCACCGTGTCTTCCACCGCTTTTGCTTCGGTCTAACTTATCTTCTAAACCTTTTACAGAATCATTATTAGGGTCTCCGTTAGCAAAACGGTCTGGCATCAGCAAATAGATCACATCGCTGCTGGTATAACCTTTGCGATCTGCAGAATTTTCAGCTCGCTCCTTTAGCTCATATTCTCTTGTAAACTGCAACTTTCCTTTTTTCTTAAATTGAAAATGAATAGTTCCGGCTGCTACATTTTGAGTTTCGATACTTAGAAAAATGTAATTGGGATTTTCGGTTTTTACCACTCCGGTAACCAGAATTTCTTCTTGTACCGAAACACTAAAATCTGCAATATTGGTTCCGTAGAACATCACCTGTATTTCAGACTTTTCCATTCCTGCCCACCAAAACGGTGGTTCTACTTTTTCTAGTTGCGCGTAAGTGCCGTAATTAAACACACAACTAATTGCCAGCAGCATAAAATATCTTAATGTACTTCTCATAATTCTTGCTGTAAATGCAGCCTCTTGTTTTTAAAAAATGAGAGACTGCATAATTTTTTTCTGTCCTGAATTATTGCATAACAGACCATACCGCATAACCATTTGCAGGGGCTTCTAACTGTGCGCCGCCATCTTCACCAGTGATTGGTGAGTAGGTTGAGTTTTCAGAATAGTCCATCAACTGTACATCATTCCATCCTGTAGAGATTGTACGTCTTTTTGTACTGCTGTTAGACGTGATATATACAATCAAACCGGGATTGTCTCCTGTTCCTTTTCGCTTTGCGATATACTCATCTTCATCTGTGTACAAAACTTCAAGATCTCCGGTTGCTAAAGTATTGTGAATTAAAATAAGCTTATTCAATTGCTCCTTAAAAGCTTCGTTCTCATAATCCAGATAAAAAACCGTAGGATAACCGGGATGCGTCATTATAAAAGCATAGGCCTTTAATTTGTTTGAAGACTCAATGTAGTTATCGATGTTTCCATCTTTCTCTGTATCGTGATTTGCTGTAAAGGTCACCGCTTTGTCAGGGTGCGTTTGCCATACCTGATCTCTGGTCAAATAGGTTAAATCATCATTACGGTCAAAGGCTTGCTCCATTCTGTAAAAAGCTGAAAAATCAAAAGCATTACTCCCGGTAGCTTCTATGTGCTCACGGATAAGATCTGGATCTCCATCCCACAATTCACTTACTGAAAAACTACCAACTTCTGCCAGCCAATCTTTGATCACAAAAGATTCAAAACCTAATACATAATCAAATCTCCAACCGTCAAAGCCCATTACGTTTTTATAATATTTAGCTACGGAATTGTCCTGTTTCCACAACCAGTTTTGAACGCGTTCTCTGTGGTGATCTAAATTGGTTTCTGCATAAAACAAACTACCCGGATCATAATTACTCACGCTATTGGGGTAAAAATCTTCATAGTTTCTATTGAACATTCCCGAAGCATTGCCATGGGTTTCATCAAACAAGCTATACGTTTCTTTGTCGCGATACGGATTGTATTCCAAACCACCACCTGAATTGTGATTGAGTACAATATCTGCAATAACCTCAAGGTTATTTTCGTGAGCTGTAGCGATCAAATTCTCCAGATCTTCGCGAGTCCCAAAACGGGTTGGAGTTGTTCCGTGTTGCTCAAAATTCCCGAAATCAAAATAATCTGAAACATCATAGCCCATAGAATAACCACCTGATTGTCCTTTTGTAGCGGGCGGCAACCAGATACGGTTAATACCGGCTTCACTCCAGTCGGCAACTTTACCTGATAAAGTATTCCACCATTCAAAACGGGGCTCAACATCCCAGTAAAAAGCCTGCATCATTACACGACTACCGTTATCGTAGTCCATCAAATTAAGAGCTGTAAATTCTACAGGGTTTGTAACTCCACCATCGTCATCAGTTGTAACATCGGTGCCTTCATCTGATAGACATCCTACATTAAAGAGCAAGATTAACAGATAAAGCAACGGGTTTTTTAATACGTTTTGTTTCATATTTTCTGTTTTAAAAAGGCTGCACTGGGCAGCCTTTTATAATTAGTTTTTAGATATAGAATACTTGTATTGTCTTGGGTTGCTCAAATCTAAAGTGATCGTATAGTTCCCATCTGCCGGGACACCGATATTTTGATCCGTATTAAATTCTAAGGTACCATCTGCATCAGTATCACCAAAATTGATCTCCCAAGCATCGTTAGCTCTAAATTTGATACCGTTATTTGGAGCTTCTTGCTCTGTAAGGTCAAGCGTTACACTCCATATTTTGGTTTTTGAATCATAAACCATATCGGTATCGCTATCCCAACCAGTAGGTGTAGCATTACCTATCACACCCCAGCTAGTTTCAGTAAGGTCATAAGTCAATGCATTAGTATCTACATTTACTAAGTAATAACCCCCAGTTCCATCTGGAGTGCCCGCGTTTACTTCACCTTCTTGCTCAATAGTCCCCGAGAACGTACCGTTGTCTGCTCCGGTATCCCCATAATCCCCATCAAAAGCTTCGTTTGTAGGTAAAAATTTAAATTCTGGCGTAGCCGAATTGATAAATACAAAACCTTCATAATCTGTATTTCCTTCAGCAGAAGCTGCAAGTGGCACTGCATCAGCCGGTGTCCAGTCTGATCCGTAACCGCCAAGTGATAAGAAATTACCCACAACAAATAGTTTAGGTAGATCTAAATTCTCTTCAGCCTCTTCTGGTAAGGTTACAGAAATTGTAAGCACTTCAGAAAGCTGTTCTACAACATTACCTGCATCTGCTCCTACATAAGCACGCACTCTAAAGTAAACAGAACCCGTGTTTGGCTCTGCCGTAGTAGGATCGTTATCTAGACCGACCTCTTTAGCCAGTGCCAACATATTTGCCACAGTAACAGCCTGATTGGTTTGAGTACCTACCCCTATTACAGAAAAACTCTCAAAAGTCTCAACAGAAGATCCTTGAACTTCGTAGTTTACTGGAGTTTGTACATTAAAATTAGCGGCATTCCACACAAAGCGTTCTGCAATATTAGCGGAATTTGAAGCTGTTAAATTATAAGTTTCTAAGGTTGAATTTGTAAACGCAATACCTTCAGGATCTGGCTTTGCTGTAAAGGTAAAACCATCATCGTCTGAACAAGCAGTAAAATTAATTAGTGCGATAAATGCTATGAATACTAAAGTTATTTTTTTCATTGTAGTTCGTATTTATTAATAACCTGTATTTTGAGTCAGGTTAGGATTAATCAAAATGATGTTACTAGGTAATGGGAATAATTTTCTGAAATCATCAACAGCAGTTCCTGATTTTGAACCGCCTTTAAATGGCCACAGGTAATTACCGGTAGTATAGTCGTTGAAGCGAATCAAATCTGTTCTGCGTTGCCCTTCCCAATACAACTCTCTTGAGCGTTCATCTAAAATAAAATCAAGGTCTAGATCTCCGGAAGAAATATTACCTGCTGTAGAACCAAATGCACGGGCTCTCAACTCATTTATATAACTGGTAGCTGTATTGAGATCACCACCAGAACCTCCTCTTAGTAAGGCCTCTGCATAGTTTAAATAGATCTCTGCAAGTCTGATGACCGGCAGATCTGTATCAACAAAGTCACCCCCTTCATCTACACCGGCGGCACCGTTAGAATCAACATTTTTAAACTTAGTAACCGCATAACCATCTGTAAAGGTGTTTGCGATAGTATTAATCTCAAAGCTTTGCCCGTCTGTATAAAACAAGGCTCTGCTATCTTCCCATTCAATAGGGTTACCGTCTGCATCTGTATTGGTAATTGAGTAATCAAACTTATTCACCAAAGCTTTTGTGGTACGTAAACCACTCCAACCCCCATTTACGCCAAAGTTGAAGGCATCCATTGCCCCCCCTATTGCAGCGTGAACCAAAAAGGTTGTACCCCCGTAGGTTCGGGAATTGTTTCCGTCAAAATTGAGTGTAAAAATAAATTCGTTCTGTGCTCCGTTACTGTTATTATCAGCTAAGAAGAGTTCGTCATAAGCAGACCCGTTTCCGTTAGCATCAGTCGTGTTGATGCTGTACGAAGAATTGATCGTAAGGTTTGAGAACGTAATCGCATCCGTATACCGATCTTCACCCGTGAATACTTCAGCATTCAAATACAACTTAGAAAGTAAAGCCCATGCCGCAACACGATCAACCCGACCGTATTCATTGGCGCCGCTATCTTTAAGCAGATCTTGAATTGCTAACAATTCAGACTCCACAAAATTGAAGATCTCTGCTTTTGTGTTTTGCTCAGGCAAGTCTGTAGAAACTACAGTGACTAAAGGTACTTCACCGTACAAATCTAAAAGATTATAATAGGCAAATGCACGTAAAAAACGAGCTTCAGCTATGTAGGCTTCTACTTCTACATTTTCATTAAGCGCCGACGCGTTTTCTATAAATGAATTGGTAAAAGATACTTCTTGAGCCAAACGGTAATACATACCTGTGGTAAAGTCATTGCCCGCACCCCAGTTCATTGCGTGTAGATTAGGCAATCCCGGATCCCCCCATCCTATTACAGCATGGTCTGTTGTGAGTTCATTTAAGCTAAAAAGCAAACGGGAGTATTGAGAAGTACCTTCATCAATTCCGGTGATATCGGGTTGTCCCGAAGGTCCCTGCTGACCGGTTAAAGCTAGGCTCGCATAGAGTTTTGCCAAAGCTCCTTTAGCTTCGTCAGCATTCGCAAAAACATTGGTTTCCGTAAAACTGTCTGGATCTATAGGGGATTGATCTAAATCATCATGGCAAGACACAATTAGGAGCGTTGGAATAACGAAAAGTAATTTTTTTATATAATTCATGTTCATTTTTTTAGAAGTTTAGATTTACACCAAAAGTGAAAATTCGCGGTCTTGGATAAAAATTGTTATCTATACCGCCATTGATTTCCGGGTCTAAACCTTCATAATCAGTAATGGTAAACACGTTTTGTGCAGAACCGTATAGTCTAAGATCTGAATCTTTAAATACCTGAGCAAAGGTGTATCCTAACGTGATGTTATCTAGTCTGAAGAAGGAAGCATCTTGAATATAGTAATCACTTTGTAAACTGGTTTCTGTTATAGACTGAAAACCGGTATTGAAATAATCCCTGTGAAGGTTGGTCAAAATACTATTTTCGGTAGCACGCACTTCATAAGACTTACTTGAAGCCATGTTGTTGTAAGCATAATTCCCTAAGCTAGCTCGAGATACGATTGCCAGATCCCAATTCTTATAATTAAGATTTGTATTTAGACCCATCGTTACGTCTGCAAACGGACTCTTATACAAATAGCGGTCGTCATCATTAATCTGACCATCCCCGTTGCGATCTACAAATGCACCTTCAATAGGTCTGCCAGATTCATCATAAACTTGTTTATACACCCAGTAGCTAAACGGGGAGTAGCCTTCCTTATGGAGTTGTACATTGTTACCAGTACCCCCAGAAATACCTCCCACTTCTACCTGATCAGGTAGATTAGTAATCGTGTTATCGTTATACGCTATGTTATATCCTATTCTCCAGGTGAAGTTCTCAGTCTGAACAGGCGTTACGTTTAATTCAAATTCAATCCCTTTGTTCTCCATATCACCGATATTTTTATTGATCTTGTTAGAGAAATTAGTAAATGGATCAACCGTTACAAAACTGATTAAGTCTTCTGTTTTCTTTAGATAGGCATTAATAGATCCGCTAACTCGGCTATTAAACAAAGCATAATCAATACCCGCATTAAACGTCTTTCCCACTTCCCAGCGTAAGTCTTCATTATAAGCATCCGGGCGATAGGTCTGGTAATACGTATTTCCAAACTGATAGTTCGCATTAGAACGACTGCCGGTATAGTTGGTCAAGAATAAATAATCACCTAGACCATTCACGTTTGCAATCTCACCATAACCCACACGCAACTTAAGCTGATTAATTGTTTTGGAATTGAAGAAATCTTCGTTATTAATATTCCACCCGACAGCAAAAGAAGGGAAATAACCCCAGCGATCATCTGGATTTAATTTTGAAGAAGCATCCGCTCTCACGGTAGCGGTTAACAGATAGCGGTCGTCATAATTGTAATTTGCTCTTCCAAAGTAAGAAAGTAAAGTACTGCGCCATTTATCAATGAATTCTGCATCGTTTCCTTCTTCTTGTGCCTCGCTGTCAAAACTATAATTATCATACTCAAAGCTTTGATACGAATACCCCAAAACAGCGTTTAAAGAACTCTTACCGAAGTCTTTGTCATACGTAAGGTAGGCATCAAAAAGCTTATTGGTAGCTTGATTGATGTAGTTAGAATAAGAGCCGTTCCAGTCCAACTGAGAAGAAGGCATCTGGTCAGAAAGAATCGTTCTTCCGTGGCTGTTTGTTTTGTCCATTCCTACATTTACCGTAGCTGTTAGATCTGGAAAGAAGTGCAATTTGTAATCTACTTTTGCATTACCAATAAATCTTCTAATTTCTGCAGAATCGTTTTTCTCGTTAAGTAATGCAATAGGGTTTGTAGGTGCAAGGCTATTTTGAATAAACCGGTCTGCATCTGCGCTATATACATACCAACCGTTGTAGTTCGAAAACGGAGAGTCGTCAGTGTAAACACTTTTAGTAGGGTCAAAATCTACCGAGGATCCAATAGCATCCCGGTTAGCAAATGTATTTTCGGTATACATCCCTCTCCCATTGATTTCTACTTTAAGATGACCGTCCATAAACGTAGGTCTTAAACTTACAGAACCTGTAGTTCTAGAGAAATTATCTCCTCTTAGAATACCGTCTTGATCCGTGTGACCTACCGAAGCTCTTACTGGCATAAAACCGCCAATACTTCCAGTAGCACTCAAGTTATGCTCAGAACCAAAAGCCTCTGTATAAATCAATTGTTGCCAGTCTGTAGAAGCAGTTCCTAAACGGGAAATCGCAGCATCAGAACCTACATTGGTAACTAAAGATCTAAACTCATCCCCGCTCATCACGTCTACATAATTAGTAGGACGATAAGTCGTTGTAGCACCCGAATAGTTGAATTTAAATTCTTTTCCTTTTCCCTTCTTGGTTGTAATCAGAATTACACCGTTTGCGGCTCTAGAACCGTAAATAGCAGCAGAAGAAGCATCTTTTAAAACCGTCATGGTCTCAATGTCTGCAGGGTTGATAAAGTCTAACGGGTTTCTGGACCCCCCCACATTAGTATTATCTAACGGAATACCATCTACTACATACAAGGGCGAACTATTTAATGAAATAGAACCAATACCACGTATGTTGATGTTTTGACCTTCTCCAGGAGCACCGCCCCCAGAGGTTACCGTTACCCCTGCAATTTTACCGGTAATCAACTGCGAAGCTGTATTAACCTGACCTTTATTAAAGTCTTCTGTAGAAACCTGATTAACTGCACCTGTCGCATCTTTTTTAGTCACAGTTCCGTAACCGATTACAACAACCGCATCAAGACTGGTTTGGCTCTCTTCTAACGCTACATCAACAGTAGGCTGACCAGCATAAGCAATCTCAACTTCTTTAAAACCAAGAAAAGAGAACATTAACACATCTCCTTCTTTTACATTGTTAATAGTATAATTACCATCAAAATCTGTTGTAGAACCGTTGCTCGTTCCTTTTAAAATAATGTTTGCTCCTGGTATAGGAATGCCGGTAGCACTTTCGGTCACTGTACCCTTCACAACATTCTGGGCAAAAAAGCTCATAGGCAGTATGAAGAATAATAGCCGTAAGCTTTTAAATAATTCTCTCATAAATTTCTTAATCATTTAATGAATTTTAAAATTGTTTTTACCCCAAATAGACCTTGCAAACGTTTGCGCTATGTAGATCAATAGCTCGTTATTTTTTACAAAAGCACAAGTTGTTTAAAGTGAATACTGAGATGGAAAATGTATTTGATTAAATTAATAATCAACTTACACCACAAAAATGAAGAAATAAGATGCTCTTAAAACTGATCTAAAATATCATATAGAAAAAAAGAAGGATATTTTTTAATTAAAATATTGAATATCAATTATTTATTAATATAAAGAACCTTTTTTTATATAGAAATTTATACCATGAAATGTGCTTTTTTAGAACTTAAGGCGGGTTTTTTCGAGAAGCATTTGGTCAAAATCTTTCTTATCTAAGAATGATTTATTCCTAATTTTTGTTTTATAGGCATAAATAGAATTTACAGAATAGCCTAAAACCTGGGCTATAATTTCATTATGTTTAATTCCCAAACGAATTAAAGCGAATATGCGGAGCTCTTTATTTAATAATTGCCCTTTTTTGATTTCTATTTGTTCTTCTTCTTTTAAAAGGGAATTGAATTCATTTATGAAATCAGGAAATAATTTAATAAAAGCTTCATCGAAACTCTGCAAAAGTTTCTTTTTTTCTTTCTTAAGGTCATAAGCTTTAGAAAGGTATTTTATACCTTCCAGATTGTTGCTTTTGAGGTTGTGGTCAATACGCGTTTTGAACTCTTTAAACTTCTCAAAAATATCTGCATCCTGAGTGAAAAAGAAGCCTATATACTCTTCTTTAATCTTATTTGCCTCCAGTAGCAAATCATTCACTCTGTTTAGTTCTCCATTTTTATTATTTATGGTCTCGTTGACCTCAACAATTCGCTCATTTTTGACTTGAAGATCTTTATGCGCTACTAAAAGTGCTCTTCTTGCAAGTTTCAATCTGCGTAATTGAATATAGGTTACAATTGCTAGCATTAATAAAATAGCCAGTAAAACACTCAGCATTATGTTTTGTTGTGATAACCTTTCTCGTTGTTTTTCTACTTGATTAATTATTTGCTCTTCAATGAGCGGTAAGATTGCGCCCACTCTTATTTTTCGTTGCTGAGCTCCATAAGCTTCGGCATCTTCATTAGCTTTTTTGATAAATACGGAAGCTAATTTTACATCTCCTTTTTGGAACAGAAATTCTGCCAGTTGAATCATAGACAGATTCTCTTTCGCAGAGGATTTGATATCTGCTATTGAAGATTGTGAAAGGTATTTTATAGCTTTTTCACGATCTCCTAATTGTACATAAATATCTCCTAAAACCGAATTCACTACAGCCTGTGATCGGAGGTCCTGACGCATATCTAATGATGGAATAAGGTCTTCAAGTGCTTTTTGAAGTTTTCCATATTTATAATTTAGATAGCCTCTCAGCATAATATAATCCCAAGTATCTGGAGTTGCCAGCTCTAAAGACTTCTGATGGTATTCTTTAGCCTTTTTTCTGTAAAGATTAGAGAAGTAAGTTATAGTACTGTAATCTGCCATATCACTATAACAGCGCCCTAATAGTCCATATAAGGAAAAACGTATATCTTCTGGAATGTTGACAAGATCTGTACCATTTAAGTAAGCTAAAGCTTCGCTAAACGCACCGGCAGATACACAAACATTAGCAAGATCTAAAGTTGTCTCTGCTATGAGCCGCTTATCTCCTAATTTTTGAGCTAGATTTTTTGATTGTATACCATATTTAAAAGCAGAGTCTTGTTTAAATATTCGGTATTCAAAAAAAAGGGACCTATTCAGGTCAAACCTGTTTTGTAAAGCTCCAGCTCTTTGTGAAACAAGTTGATGATATAAAGAATCTATTCGTTCTACTTTAATAGCATCGTATTCAGCAGACTTTTCAATATGCACTAGTAGTTCTGCTAGATCCTCGTTTTGTTGACTAAACCCTATCCAAGACTGAAAAAAGAAAAACAAAACTAAATTCTGTAAAAATAATTTTCTAGTAATGTTCATATAAATGGAGTCTCATTAAAATTCAAAACAATATAACAAAAATGCTTTCTAAAAATTACGTTGAAGTATTATGGGCTTCAATAACACCTAACCATCGTTCAAAGTAAATTAGGTTTGGGTATTAAACTAATTTGAATTAAGTTAAAAAAAATCCAAGATTAGAGCTAAAATACACGGCTTGTCTTTGGAATTAAAAACAGTATTAAAGGACTTCATAAATCTATTTTAATAAACCTAAGAGTGCCATGAGACAAATTAAATGACTTAAGAAGTGAAATATCGTCGTAGGCACTAAACTGTTTTATACAAACTGCTTTTAAAGGCAATAGGCCTTTAAAACGATCTATTCTAGAATACTAAATAGAGTTTGCAGATGCAGCTCAATAAGTTGTGTCGTAGCTGAATTGACATTATACTTCATATAAATAATCCTTAGAAAGTCCCGCCATTGGTGGTATTTATTGGATAAAAGATTTTCTAAATTGAAGCGGAGATAATTCTGTTTTTCTTTTGAAGAGCTTATTAAACGATTGAGGATGTGCGAATCCTAAATTATAGGCTATTTCATTTACTGATTCTTCTGTGCTTGATAGTTTGAATTTCGCGAGTTCAACTACCTTTTCTTGAATATGTTGCTGAGGACTTTGTCCTGTAATTCCTTTTAAAAGCTTACTTAAATATTTAGGCGTAATATGAAGCTGTTCAGCTAAAGACTGAACACTAGGAAGACCATTTTTCAGCGAGACATCTGAGTTAAAATAATCTAATATCAGATATTCAAATCGCTCGACAAGTTTACTATTAATGACTTTTCGGGAAGTAAATTGGCGTTGATAGAAGCGTTCTGAATACTGAAGTAAAGTTTCTATGTGAGCCGTAATAATATTTTGACTAAATTGATCAATATCAGTTTGATATTCTTTCTTTATTCCATTTAAAATGGGTTCGAATGTTTCTTCCTCTTCTTCTGAAAGAAATAAAGCTTCATTTATTGAATAATCAAAAAAATCATATTTAGATATTGTTTTAGCCAGAGAAGTATTCCAAATAAAATCAGGGTGAATTAATAACATCCATCCTGATCTATCCTCATTAGGACTTGGGTCTGGCTGAATACGAAAAACTTGTTTAGGTGCCACAAAAAACATAATACCCTCGTCGCAATCATACTCCTGCTGACCGTAATACATTTTCCCCTGCAGACCACGTTTAATGGCAACAAGATAGAATTCAAGCATCCATCTAGAATCTCGTTCTTTTTGGGAGATGGTCAAACCAGAATAATTAATAATACTTACCAAAGGATGTTTCGGCGACTCCAGCCCCGATAAAAAATGAAATTCTTCTATCGTTTTTACCTTGCAAATGTTTTGCATCTGTATACTATTCTTTTCTTAGGATAAAGAGTAAATCTACACATCTAATTTTTACTATTCATAAAAATCAAATCGGGATCCATACAAATTAATTTACCAGCTAACTTCCCCTTGTTCTCCATAAAATTTTCCGGAAGTAAAACGCGATGATTCAGTCGCTATTATAACAATAGGGGTAGCGCCTTCTTCTACAGTTTTTGTTCCCTGATGAGCATTAAGATCTGTTGCTGTATATCCTGGTGTTACACTAAAAATCTTGAATTTACTACCTTCTAATTCATTTGCAAGCATTACGGTAAAAGCATTAACTGCTGTTTTTGATGCTCCGTAAGCACTCCAAATTTCTAAGTTAGGATCTTTACCTGATGACGAATGAATTTCTAAAGATCCAACTTCACTAGAAACATTGATAATGATGGGCTGTTCTGCTTTTTCTAATAATGGTAAGAATTGTTGCGCTACTTCAACAGTACCAAAGAAATTAGTATCAAATAGATTTCGTAGGGTTTCAATATTAGGTGTAGAAAACTTTTGGGGTTGAACGCCGCTTATACCAGCATTATTGATTAATAGATCTAGAGAATCGATTTTGGAGGCTAGTTGCGTTTTGGCCTGTTTAATTGATTGGCTGTTTGTCACATCAAGCACGATCCAATTTATACATTTCAAGCCTAAATTTTCAAGCTTCTCTACAGCTTCCTGTCCCTTACTCTTGGTTCTACAACCTATATAAACCTTGTAACCCAGTTCACCCAGCTGCTTAGCTGTTTCAAATCCGATCCCTTTATTTCCTCCTGTAATTAATACTGTTTTCATCTTTTGATAAATCTTTAAATTGATTTGCAAATTTATCCGGTATGAAATGCTTAAAAGTAGTTCAACAGCTCAAGTTTGTAGCCCAATGTAACTTATATGGGTTTGCTATTAACGTGTAAGAGCAAAATCCTATCTCAAAAAAGATTGTAAATAAGTTAAAGCTGAAGTCCAGGTAAGGTTTTCATACCGCCGGTAAGCTAAGTGCTGATGCTGAGTTGAAAACATTGAATACATATATTGACTTTGCTGCCATTTAGCGTACAATTCCATTTCCCCGGCAGGATTATCTGCTCTTTGTTTTTTAATGAACACCGCGAAATTTTCCATACTCGATAGTAGCCTAAGATTAAAACTTTTGCCTGTTAGTTCTTTTACAGAATCCTGCAGCATATTAGGGCTTATTTGAAAACTTGCAATCTGCAAGTCTCTGGGAGCCTCATCGTCCAATGCTACTTCCGCAGTAAATGCAGCGGTATCATCCATCGTAGTAAAGTCCAGTTTCCAGTCGGCTTTGTCCCCCCAATAACCAATGCTTAGTTCCTTCCGGTTTAATACCGGAGTATCGTATTGAAGTATATCTGCAAAAGCACCGTTAAACACGGAAGATGCCTGAATGGAAGTGCTGTCCAGATAGGTTCTGAATACTCGTCTTAGATCAAAGTTCCGGTTTTCGCCCGGTAATAAATCCGTATAATCGGTACAAAAATCAGAAGGAATAAATCGCTTCACTTTTGCTTTTAGGGCAGCATCTAAGATTCTTTTTTGTAAATCAACAATCACATCCTCGAGGCCTGACAAAGCGGAAACAACCAGATCTTTCCCTTCGCACGCATCGGCTATTTCTTCGGTACTATTGAGGTCTACCTTTTGAATAAGTACACCCATTTTGGAAAGTGCTTCTATTTTTTGAGGGGCGGTCGTGGGACGTACTATAGCAGTCACGATGGCCTCTCTGTTTAACAGTTCCCGGCATATTCTCATTCCTAAATTACCGGTAGCACCTGCTACTAAAATTGATTTGTTCATAATATATCTTCTTATTTTTAATTTTCAGTTAAGAAGTTTACCACCGCTTGAATAACCTGCTCCGGCTGTTCCTCGTACATATAATGGCCGCTATCCAGAATTCCTATAACTTTTAAATTGTTTGCTACGTATGGCAAAGCCATCTTCATATAATTATAGCTTACATAACTGCCGATGCCTAATACGGGCATTTCCAGTTGCTGATAGGATTTGGAATCCTCTATATCTTTTGCAAAAGTCTGATACCATGCATTAGATGCTCTAATGCTCTCGGGATCGTTGTAAACGGCAGCATAAATTTCACGCTCAAATGAACTCATTTTCGTTCCATCTATCATCACATATTCAAAAAGGTAATCAAGCAAAAATTGAAAACGTCCTTCCAATAATTTTTCGGGCAACCCTTTAACCTGATTAAACGCCATCCACCAGGGGTAGGGCATTTTTGCATCCATCTTACTCGCAAAAGTACCTTTGGCCGGTATCAGTGGCATATGCAGCATTCCCTCGCCGGGATGTGCTCCATCCAATACGATAAGCTTATCACAAAATTCAGGATAGTTAAAAGCGAAACTCATGGCTACCATTCCGCCTATGTCATGCCCCATCAGATTTACTTTACCAAAACCTAGATGCTTTACCAATGCTAAAATATCGGTCGCCATAGATTTTTTATCATAACCCGATTCCGGTTTCTCAGAGCTTCCCATTCCTCTAATGTCCACGACAATTACCTGAAACGATTCTGAGAGTTTCTGGGCAACAGGACGGTAAGAATACCAGGTTTGCGGCCATCCGGGCAGGCAAATCAGCGGTTTTCCCTCACCTCCTGTTACATAGTGGAGTTGTACCCCGTTTACGGTAGCATAGTTATTGACAAAGCCAGGCCAATTTTTTATGAGCTCAGCATCCGCATATTGATTTTGCATATTCATCATTTGTAATTTTAAATTTTTACAAATGTATAACGGTAAAATCCTGTAAAAACTACCAAATGGTAGGTAATGAATCACTTGATTTCTTTGCGGATTCTGCTAAGTGCATTTGGAGTGATACCCAGGATAGAGGCTAACTGCTTGATGGGTATTTTTTTTACAAAATCAGAATTTTTGAGTAGTTCGAGGTAGATCTGTTTGGCAGATAAGGTTTGATAATTCAGGTTTTGATCTACCTGTCTGATACACATCTCTTCCCAAATTTTTCTTCCGAACTCCTGCCAAACCGGAAGCTTCTCGTATAGCTGATCCATATCAGCCTTACTGATTACCAAAAGTTCTGTGTTTTCTATCGCCTCAATGTTGAAACGCGAAGGTACTTGAGCGTGTAAACTCGATATATCGGTAAAAAAGTCATTTTCAAAAAACACCCAGGACGTATGTTGCTCCTCAAATGCTCCGTAATGAAGTCTCAACCCACCAGATTTTATAAAAAAGTATTGATTGGCAATTTGTCCTTTTCTTAATACAAGCCCCCCTTTCTTAACTGTTGTATTCTTAAACTTTGAGAGAACTCGTGTTAGGTCGGCTTGGCTAATATGCACCCGGGATTTTATAAAGCCTGAAAACTCTTCCATTTATATTTCTTAGAGCTAAACTTGATAATTTAAAAACGGGATTTTAACCGCTAATGAGACCTTGTCTAAAACCACCTGTGTATTCTTAAAGTTATTGTAGTCGCGAAGCTATCCTATTATATTTAATTACGGAAAGTCTACAAACTTTTTTGAGGTCCTTAAATATTTATACCATCCCAAACCTCAAAACCTCGGGTTTCAATCAGGTAATTACAGCTATTTTGTAATTGTGAAATACCCTATCGTTTCCAGATGTCAGAGTCATGATTTCCCAGTAGTACGATCTGAATTTCTTATTCAAAGCGTTGTTGATGATTCTCGTGCAGCATTTCTTAATACCCAAGTACAGATGGTTTCTGACGCTATAAGGTCAGCAAATGTGATCTTATCGCGTTTCTGAGATTTACCTTGACTACTGAAGGCAAAAGGTTCCAGAGATCTTTATTTTTCCAAACCGCTTCGCTATCCCATCCTTCACATCCTGTGCTGCTGCATTTGCTTTTTTTACTAAAGATCACAAAAAAACTAGGCCTGCCCTAAAAAATTAGAGCCCTGTAAATTTCATAACTATTCTAAAATTTAAGCTAGCTCAAAACCTAATGATTCCTTAATCCTTATGATTGTTTCGCTTTCGTTTCCAAATTATGTAACCTGCAATCAGAAGTACGGGTAGTATAACATATACAATTAAATCAAAAGGATCTTTGAAATCCACAGGAAGATTATCATCTGGATTTTGAGTGCCCGGAGGTAATTGAAGTATTGCAAAAAAGAGTTTAATCAACATAAGTTGAAATTAAATATTTTCAAAATGCCGTTATACTAAAGAAAAAAAACTTAAAAAGAGTAGCTTAAATAAAACTAATCTCCTTTCTTATGATTATGTTTCTTTAGCGACGGAGTATTTCCTGGAGTGCTTTTATTATCGCGTTGTCGTCGGTCTGGTTTGCCTGTTGAATCGGCAATACGCTTAGGTCCTGGTTTGATTCCCATGATGGTTTTATTTAAGTTATAACATGACCCTATTTAAGGCTTTATATAAATATACAAAGAGAGAAATTCACAAATAACTAAAAAACAAACACTTACCAACAAACATATTAACACTAGAATAGTTTAAATGCCTTCAAGATTTTCTTACATCCCAAGATTCAAAACCTCGGGTTTCAATAAGATAGTTGCAATTATTTTGCAATTGCATAATGCCCTGCTCTTTCCCTGTTTCAAAAGCCTGATTCCCTAAAAGAGCCACCTGAATTTCTTTTTGAAAGCGTTGACGCTGCTTGTCATACAGAAGTTCCCAATATTCCAGTATTCTGCCCCTCTGGCGATGTATAAGGTCAGGAGAAGGGATCTTATCGCGTTTCTGAGCATTCACCTTGCCTGCTGAAGGTAAAAGATTCCGGAGGTTGTAGTTTTTCTTGATAGATAAGGGAATTATGTGGAGCTCATTGGGTAAATGAAAAGTAGATTTGTTACCTCATTTTATTTAGCCTTTATAGAAGTTTTTTTGCTTCTTACTGGGCTAGAAAGCCATTCTTAAATTGGTGATACCCGGTTTAGCTTAAATACGCCACTAATCACAGACTAGCGGAAGCGGGGTGAGAGTTGTTTAATTATTAATTATTGAATTACCAGAAACTTCTCCAATTGCTTTTAATAAAGCAGGATTAGATTTCATACTGTTCAAATATGGTGTCTTTAAGAATCCTAGCTGCTTATGTGTATCTAGGCAAACTACCATATTAAAAGCATCAGAAACTGTATCAGTTTTTATGTATTCATTTCTATAAACTTGTCTAACATCATCAATCCAGTTAACTCTATTGTCAGCTATTTTGGTAAAATATCTTGACTTTACATTAAAAATTTTATCCCAGGCTATGGTTTTATTGTCATTCAAGTTAAAACCTACTTTAATTTCTTTTTCATTGACTTTATCCTCTAAATTATCAGTTGGTTCTATTAACTTGTTTAAAGCTTTTTTATCTACTTCTACGTTAATTTCTATCCTTGGATGATTTTTTGCAAATGGATAATAAATAGGGGTTCCATACTTTAACACATCATTTTCGCCTTTCTCATCTGAATTACAATCTGTGCATATTGGTACTAAATTGTCAAAATTTGTTGCAGAAAAAGGATAATGTTTTTGGGGTAAGTAATGATCATAAGCCGAACGACCTTTAGAATTAAAAGTTTTAATATCTCCATACCCACAGCACGGACATTCTTTAAAACCATTTTTTAAATTCAACTCATCATAATATTCTTTCTTATTTCCAGAGTATTCATTTACATCTTTCCATCCTAAAAAATTAATATAAAGCCCTTTAAAAAAAGGTTCTATTTTCTCAACTAATTTCTTATTTAAAGTAGATAAAGCTATAGCTTTTATACTACCGTCACATAGTTCCTCTACTTTGTTGTTATTTTCAAATGCCGTTTTAAATGCTAGCTTTTCATTTTTATCTAAAGACTTACATATATTATAAATTTCTTCAACATCCGTTCTAAAATTCTTTAACCTTCCGTTATCATATAAATTTTTTAGAGTATTATTCAATTTATTTTCTACTGGAGTTTCATCAGCTTTACACCAAACCTCATTAACCAAATACTCAATCAAGTTGTGTGCTTTGTAAATGTCATGCGATATAGACTTATAGACTTTAAGCATCAGTATTTTCTAATTCATTTAGTCGTGCGAACAATAGTATCTTTTCCATAGAATCGCCTAGATGGTTTGTACGCAATTTATATTCCTGAACTTCTTTTGAAGATAATTTCTTCCTTTTCGAAATATCCTTCTGGATGTCTTCTATTTCTTTTCTTGAAAGATCACCAATTGTATTTCGCTTTTTAAAAATGTTTTCCATGATTATATCAACAGAAGTACCATAAGTTCTAAAGTTCATATCCCTTGCGTTTATTGGTTGTTTACCCTTTTCAAAAGCAATTACCTTATCGGGATAACAGTCCGAAATAATAAAAGGTGAATGAGATGTAATTAGAATATCTGTCATCAAATTATTACTCTGGGAGTGTTCTAAACTATTTTTTAAAGTTCGGATGAACTTTGATCGCCAATCAGGATTGAAATGCGTTTCAGGTTCGTCCAATAACAATAAAGCGCTTTTGTCTTTTAGCATCAGACAAATCCCCATAGTATGCAAAAACTGCTGTTCACCATCAGAAAGATTCTTCATAAGCAATGGAACTACTTCTTTTGAATCTGGATAGCTTTTCTTAATAAAAAAATCTAAAAAGTAGAATACCTTCTTTTCGGGTTCAGGAACGGGAATTTTTCCATCTGTAAAATAACCATCATATTCGTAAATCTTAGTTTTGATTGAATCATCTACAGTTCGGTAATTTAGTGTGTAAAGGATTTGAAAAGCCTGAAATAATTTAAATGGATTGTTTGAAAAGTTAGCTTTAAAAGCTTCTTTACTAGCCGAATTTATCCAGAAATCAAGGGTCAGTTTATCTTTCTCTTCATAACAAGTCGTTGCACACTGTTTAAAAGCACCTATAACTTCTTTATATTGTTCAAGTATTTTTTTGTTTTCGTGCGTGTGTAGGTTGAGATTCATTCGGAAACGAATAATATCTGCAATTCCCAATTCTTTGTGTAACGGTTCTAGGACTTCTTTTTTTTGAAAGATTAAATTGGCTAAAAGTACAGCTTGACTCATTTCATAATCAACATATAGCAAACTACTTTCAGGTTCCTCATATTTTGCTTCCTTTTCTAAGGCAACTTTATATTCATCAAAATGAAGAAGACGAGTTTTCAAAAATGGAATACTTAAAATTTCATTTTCACCTGAAGAATAACCTATAACCAAATCTGGTAAGTAGCGTTTAGCAGGTGCAGGCTTTGTAGCAAACTTTTCAGCAACAACTGAAACAGGAATAGGTTCTTTGTCGAAAGGAAATGATTGGTAAGTCATTTCAGGTAATCCATCTTCCTTTCTATTCTTTTCTTTCTTACTAATGCAAATTTTAATTGATTTTTCAACCGTATATTCTTTATCCTGACAGATATAATACTCCAATTCAAAAGCATTGGGTTTGCACAGTTCAGGTTTAAAGTTGTCTTGAAAATTATTTGGTTGATTCACATTTGCACAACTCTCAATATGAAAAAAAATATTGGCAAGTGCTTCTAAAACATTTGATTTACCGCTTCCATTTAGTCCTGCAAAACAAAAAGGGTGAAAATCAGACCAATCTATTTGTTCTGGAATTTGATTTTCATAAGGAGCTCTAAATTGAAGCTTGAAGCCTTTTTTAATACTTCCATAATCTGAGTTGATATGTAATTTTAGAAGCTTCATTAAACAATTTTAAGTTTGATTTCATTTTTATCTACTACCTGTTTAATGCTCCCATCTTCAAGCAACTCTCTTAACCTGTCCCACGCAAGATTATAAGATTCGAAACTAGAGAATTGCGGTTCTTTGCACTCAATCCATTTCAGCAAGTATTTTAAACGATCCCCTTGTTTTAAATCTTCTGTCGTGAACGTGTTTAAAAGTGATTCAAATACTTCATCTTCGTTAATTTGACTTTTAGCACTAAAAGCAGTTTGTACTGTCGCTTGGAAAAGCATATTCAAAACCTCTAAGGATTGTTTTAAATTCTGTTTTAGCAATTCAACAGATGTGAATTTTTTAGTGAATCTTTTTTGATGATTAATACTCGGATAAAGAACTTCAATATTTTTAATCTTCGTAAGATTGAGGTTTTTCTGTCTAGCACCTTTGCGCTGATTTAAATAGTATTCTTTACTAAGAATTATGTTATAATATATGAAGGTAGTCTCACACAATTCGTTATTTAATCTGGCAAAAGCAACTGCCTGATTACATGATGCGTCAACTGTAGTTATTGAGGTCTTAAGTGCCGCGGTATCATACATTCCTATTAAAAGGCTACCATGTTCTACATGTTGAGCACTCGTTTCTCTAATGGCTTGATCTGTTATTTTTTCATTGCTGTTATTTATAAAGGTTTGGTTAAGTTCACCAGAGGTAAACCAAGGAATAGAACCCGTATAATAATGTATTTGAGATTTCGGGGGTGTTCCACCACTCCTCCAGTTACCAAAGAATGACAAAGTTTTTTTTCCAATTTGACGATTATCAATTACGGGGTCACCAAACATTTCTAAGAAAACAGATCGGATGTATTCGTCAAGAAATTGAATAGTATCGACTCGTTTATCAATAAGCCCTTGGATTCTGTTGAGTCTACCGACAATTTTATACTGATCTTCAAAATCTTTAGGGAAGATAACTTTTACTTGTTTAAGGAGCTTATTGTTAAGCATGGACAAAATAGAAGTATTGGCCTTGTTTTCCAAAATCCTTTTATTCAACCTAACCCAGTAGTAAAATAATTCAGGAAGAATTATGTCCTCATTGACTAATATTCCTGTCAATTGTTGATTTGACGTAACAGGGTTTTTTACAATCGCTGTTTTCCCAATATCTCCTATTGTTGAAATAAGAACAGTTCCCGATTGAAATAAAAACGCTTTATTGTCTTCCAAGGCGATTTCAGAAATTTTTCTTTCAGAATCTTCAGCAAGTTTCTGTCCCTTTAAGTCTGATGGCCCAATCCAAGGAATTTCTCCATTAAAATATTCCGGATTGGAGGTCGGAGGTGTTTTTCCTGTTTTTATTTCTAATGCTAATTCACCAATGGTATATTCTATAAATTCCATAGCACTAAAAGTTTCTTAACTCTTCAAGACCTTGATTAATCTCTAATTCTAGTTCGGAAATCTTCTTTAGAATCTTTTCAGAAGGTTCAAATTCCTGAGGCTCGTAAACGAAATCCTTGTAAAGGTTGAAGTTCAGTTCAAAACCATTGTCTTTTATTTCTTCGTAAGGAATACTGAAATGAATCAATTTTCTATCTGATTGATTTTCTTGTTTCTTATTGTTCCAATGTTCTAATACTTTAGGTAATGGAGATTCCTTTAATCTTTTTCGGTTAGAGTCTAAAGTATAACCATCTGAATCCATTCCATAAAACCAAACCTCTGTGTTTTGAGGATTATCTGAACCGTTTTTCCATTTGCGCTTTGTAAATATTAGGATAGATGTTTTAACCCCTGTATAAGGCTGAAAAACTCCACTAGGCATAGAGATCACGCCATCTAAATTACAGTCGGTCATTAGAATTTCACGAATTCTTTTATGTGCCTTTCCCGAGTTGAACAAAACTCCTTCGGGAACAATAACAGCAGCTCTTCCACCTTCTTCTAACATATAAACCATCCTTTCTAAGAAAAGTAGTTCGGACTGGACAGTTTGCTTTTTGCGTTTTGTTTCTTCTTTGTCTTCATATACAGGAGGATAAATTCGATCTAAATTCTCGCTTACTCCTGGACTATCAATTTTACCTGTAAATGGAGGATTAGCCAAAATGTATTTAAACTGACCTTGGAGTTTTGGGTTTACAAGTGACTTTTTGTCTTTTGAATCTAAAGTCACGGATAGTTGGTCGGCTTCCCATTTTTCATAAGCAGTAGATAAAGAGTCTAGGTAGACAATATGGGGCTTTGAGATGCCATGCATCATTAGATTCATCACTCCAATACGAACCATAGTTCGGTCAATATCAAAACCGTAGAAAGTCTCTTCCTCTAATTTTTTTCTTTGGCTTTTGTTTAATTTACCTCCATCAGTTCCCTTGATTAAACCATCATCATCTGGTTCAACAGATTTAGAATACTTAGTGATTAGATACTGATAAGCCCCAACTAAAAAACCTCCAGTACCAGATGCTAAATCCAAAATTTTACCATCCAAATCTGGATCAAGCAATCCAGCCATCATATGAATGATATGCCGAGGTGTTCGGAATTGCCCATTTTTCCCCGCCTCGGAAGTGTGTTTTAAAAGGTGCTCATAAACATCACCTTGAATATCGTGAAAATGCTGATTCTTGTCTTCTATTTCGCTTTCAATATCCTCATAAATAGAATCAATAAATTCTATGGCATTCCTAAGTAAGTTAGGATTGTCTAAGTCAAATGAGGCGTTAGACATAGCTTGAGCAAATGGTTCATCTTCTTTACTCAGCTCGGTTTTAATAAATTGAAATACATTTTTGATCCGATCTACTAATTCCTTATCATTTTTCAGTTTACTGTAATTGCTCCATTTATATTTATCATCAACTGAAGAATTAAAATTCTCCAATCGTTTCATGAATAACAAATAGGAAATTTGTTCTATGGCTGATATCGGGTTTGCAAATCCAGCTGACCATAGACGATCCCATAAGTTTTGAACTTTATTTTGTATTTCTTTTGAAAGCATATTTACTTTTCTTTATTCGATATTATCAATTCTCGTACATCTACGTTTAAAATGTCAGCTATTTCATTCAGAATTTCAAGTCTTGGTTGTTGTCTATTTTGAACATAGCCATTTACCATATTGTAACTCTTACCGAGTTTTTCAGACAACCAAGTTTGCTTAATTCCTTTCTCTTCAAGCACTTCCTTTATTCGGTTCATTTCCGTCTAAATTTATTCAGCCAAGTTAATATTTAACTCCCAACTATCTCGTTTTCTAATATAAAAATAGTTCGAATTGTTATCGTTAATCTAAAGTGGAGAGATTATAGCTCTTTTAGATTTGTTTGGTTGAAGAGTGGAGTTGGCAAAACCAAAAAAGCTATTTGCGGGAATGTATATTTGTTATTTGTATGTATTTAGTAGTGGATATATTCTAGAAATGGTCAAAGCGTATTGATACTCCATAGATAAAGCATAGATAGTGTATGAAAATGAGTTTAGATAAAAAGGCTAGAAATTAAATTAATCTAGGAGCCGAATACTATAAAGGTTCATCAGGCCAAAAATCTTTAGGAGAGCATTTAAGAACTTTTGCAATAAGATTTAAATGAATAATATTGTACTTAGATTTTTTAGAGGGAGCCTCAATTTGAGAAATAAAACTTATGTTTTTTCCAATAGCCATTGAAAGGTTTTCCTGATTGACACCTTTACTTTCCCGAATCTTTTTAACCTTTAGAATAATGTACTTTTCTATTTCTTCCAATGACTCATGCATAGGTCAAAATGAAACAAAAAGCATATAAAAAATTATGTCCTATAGGACATAATAAATATTTTATTTATATTTACTTCATAATTATATATTTGCGAAACTTCTTTAAGTAAAATATTAGAAGCATTCGCTTTGAATCTCGCTATCGAAAACTGGTAATTTTATGGAACGAGAGGATAAGCTAGGATGTTCACGACCCGGGCGTGTTCATCTCACTTATTGTTCCAACGGTATACCAGTACCGCGATAGCATAAGTTGAGTGTTCACGCCCTTTTTGTATTCGGGTTATTCGCTATACTTCAACTACACTTCAAAGTCGTGTTTCTTCATTTTAAATGATTCGTAAAAAAGCATTCCCCCCTACTTTAAATTAAGACCAAAATGGTCGCCGCTCGTTGTAGCGTAATGTGAAATTGGGTATGCCTTAGCATCCTTAAATCAAATACAGTATGACAAACGTGCTAACGGGAGCACACCATTCCGCTAATGCACCCGTGGGTTATGGGTTGCTTCACTGCGATGTAACCTGTAATTGGGTTGGGAGTCGTCGCTGTCTTTGGCCAGTAACGCGGGCTTATACCGGGTACGGTTTAAGCACACCGGTGAATTAGCCAAAAAAAAAAGAGCTAGCAGACCTTAGGGTCTGTGAAAATGAGAAACACCCGGTTGTACGGGTACTAAGCAAAAAAGCCTTCCCCTGCGAGTGGAATCCCGGGGAAGGCGTGAGCTTAAATAAAACGATTGTTTCATCAAGTAACACTACGAAGATATGAAAATTTATACTACGCGCCTTACGGGGGCTGCGTGGATACTTGTTTCCCTATTTTGGGCAACAGGAAATCTACTCTGGGCAGGGATGCCCCAACAAACTATAACCGGTACCGTTAGCGATGCCCAACACAAGCCCATCCCGGGCGTGAGCATCCGACTTTTAAACAGCAACACGGGTACACAAACCGATATGCAGGGTGCCTTCAGCATTCAAGCACAACCTACCGACACCTTAAGCATCAGCTATCTGGGTTTTAAAACCTTGACCCTGCCGGTGGGGAATCAAACCAACTTTAGCATCAGCTTGGAACAAGACATCACTGCTTTAGACGAAGTCACCATCAACGCCGGGTATTACAACACCACCCGCAGGGAACAGACAGGTAGCATCGCCCGGATAACCGCTGAGGAGATCGAGCGCCAGCCGGTGACTAATACGCTTGCAGCTCTGCAAGGCCGGATGCCGGGGGTATTTATAACACAGAATACCGGAGTTCCCGGTGGAGCATTCCAGATACAAATACGCGGACAGAACAGTCTGCGACCAGAGGGTAATGCTCCTTTGTATATTATAGATGGGGTTCCTATCTCTAGTGACGACCTGGGTGATAGCCGTACAGCCGTCGCTTTCCCTGGTGGCGTGAGCCCACTAAATAGTATTGACCCTAATGCAATAGCTAGCATTGAGGTGCTTAAAGATGCCGATGCTACGGCTATTTACGGCTCTCGTGGGGCTAATGGTGTCGTGCTTATTACGACAAAAAAAGGGAGTTCCGGTTCAACACAATTCAATTTGGGATACCGCTATGGGATTGGTACGGTTCAGAGCCATTTAGAGCTCTTAAATACCCAGCAATACCTTGAAGTACGACGGGAAGCTTATGCTAATGATGGCATTACCGAGTACCCCGCCAATGCGTATGACGTAAACGGCACCTGGGATCCCAATCGATATACAGACTGGCAGGAGGTCATAATTGGTAATAAAGCCAAGTATCTGGATGTTAACGGATCGCTATCGGGAGGAACGGAGCACTTACAATTCAGACTCGGTGGTAATTATCACAGAGAAACCACGGTGTATCCCGGAGATTATGCCTATAACAAAATAGGTGTTCAAACCCGCACCAGTTATATCAGCAAGGATAACAAATTCAACGTCAGTCTTTCCGGAAATTTTACGTATCAGACTAACAACCTGCCGGAGATGGCAACGTTGATGACAAACATTTATCAACTGCCTCCCAATGCACCGGCCTTATATAAGGCAGATGGAAGCCTAAACTGGGAGGGTGGCACATGGCAAAATCCATTTGCTGTACTCGAAAACAACTATAATTCGGATAGTTATAACTTGATAATGAACACCCAGTTGTCCTATCAACTTGTAAAAGGTTTAGAATTAAAGACCAGTTTAGGATATACCAATACGTATTTTTTGGATCAATATATACAACCCTCCACGAGTGCAAATCCTGCCTTTGGGTACACTCCTGCTCAATCTAGTATTCGCAAAAACCAGCTTATACGCAATTCTTGGATACTCGAACCTCAGCTATCCTATACCCTTAATTTCAACGATTTTAAAATTCAAAGTTTAGTAGGAAGCAGCTTTCAAAGCAATACGGCTTCTCAACTGCACTTATTTGGTCTAGGCTTCTCTAGCAATCGTCTTATTGAAAATTTAAGCGCCGCAGACCGCCAATTCATCAGCACAGACACAGAGACCAACTATAAATACATCGCTATATTTGGACGCGTTAACTTTTCCTTACGTAACCGCTATTTTTTAAATCTAACAGCACGAAGAGATGGCTCCAGCCGCTTTGGACCGGGCAAGCAATTCTCAAATTTTGGAGCTGTGGGTGCTTCTTGGATTTTCTCATCCGAAAATGGAATCAGGGATTTAGCGTTTTTGAGCTTTGGAAAATTAAGAGGAAGCTACGGCATAACCGGTAATGATCAGATTGGAGATTATCAATACCTCGATACCTACTCCTTGAGTGCTTCCAGTTATAATGAGACCACTGTACTAGAACCTTCCCGATTATTCAATCCGGATTTCAGTTGGGAGATGAATAAAAAACTGGAATTAGCCTTAGAGACCGGTTTCTTTAAAGACAGGTTGCTTCTTACTGCAGCCTGGTACCGAAACAGGTCTTCTAATCAATTGGTGGGAATCCCTTTGGCCGGGACCACCGGGTTTTCATCAATTCAGGCCAACTTAGATGCTACCATTGAGAATCGTGGATGGGAATTTACACTCCAGTCTAAAACTATAAATAAAGCTGATTTCTCTTGGGAAAATACCTTTAACCTGAGTATCTCCAGAAATGAGTTACTGGCATTTCCTGATCTAGAAAGCTCTACCTATTCAAACAGATACGTTATTGGCGAGCCGCTGAATATTCGAAAGACCTATAATTATGAAGGCCTGGATCCCGAAACAGGCTTGTATCAATTCACAGATTATAACGAGGATGGCCAATTGACTTTTCAAGATGACCGAGAAGGAATTACAGATCTCAATCCCGTCTACTATGGAGGATTCCAAAATAGTCTTCGTTATAAAGGATTTACTCTTGATTTTCTTTTTCAGTTTGTCAAACAGCAAAACTATAATGCGTTGTACTCCTTGGGACAGCCGGGTAGGATGGGTAATATAGTTCCCGAAGCTTTTGATCGCTGGCAACAGCCCGGTGATCAGTCTACCTATCAGGCCTTTTCAACAGGCGCTAACCGCCCCTTGTATTTACGCTACCTCAATTACAATCAAAGTAATGCGATGATTACTGATGCTTCGTATATACGCCTTAAAACCCTGGCCTTATCCTACAGCCTGCCTGAAAACCTGATTCCGGGGTTTAACTGCAGTATTACCGTACAAGGTCAAAATCTGCTCACCATTACCGATTATAAAGGTTTTGATCCGGAATCTATTTACCCCAACAGCTTACCTCCTTTGCAGGTATTTACTACGGGGGTTCAATTAAACTTTTAATTTCTAAACTATAATTTGATGACCACACCTATATCTAAAATTATTCGGAACAAATTACGAGAATTCTCTACCTGTAGTATGGCTTTTACAGTCGGTTTGGTTTTGATGCTGAATCTATTAAGTTCTTGTGAACAATTTATTGAAGTAGACCTTCCGAATTCACAATTAACGACAGAAGCTGTTTTTACCGAAAAGGCTACTGCAGAGGCTGCATTGCTGGCCATTTATGCACAGATGCGGGACAGGGGTATTTTGAGAGACCTCTATTACGAAATGGGTCTATATACAGATGAGCTTGAATTTTACGGAAGCTCAACCTCCAGTAAAGAGGCCTTTCATAAAAACAACTTGATTCCCTCCCACCCTACAGTTAGCAGCTGGTGGAACACTACGTATACCCAAATCTATGGAGCTAATGCATTGCTCAAAGGACTGGAAGAATCAGCATTAGATGAAGCGTTTAAAAAGCAGCTTACTGGAGAAGCTCTATTTATTAGAGGTCTAAATCAGTTTTACCTCACCGTCCTCTATGGCGCAGTACCTTATGTTACATCTACAGATTATCAGCAAAATACGGTACTGTCAAAAATCCCGATACAAGAAGTTTTCAAAAAGGTTGAAGCGGACTTGACACAGGCCATTGCCCTGCTTGATTGGGAATATTCCACGGCAGACCGCACACGGGCAAATAAAGGGGTCGCTTTGGCAGCACTAGCACGGGTATCTCTTTACACGGGTGATTGGCAACAGGCGGTTGATGCCACAACTGCGATTATCAACCATTCTGATTTGTATGAATGGGAAACCGATTTGAACAAGGTTTTTCTGAAGGAAAGCAGGTCTACGCTGTGGCAGTTTTCGCATAGAGGAGCCGGAGTTAATACCCCGGAAGCGATCTCTTTTATTTTTAATACAGCTCCCCCACCTACGGTTGCCTTAACCCCTAACTTGGTCTCGAGTTTTCAGGATGCTGACCAACGCTTAGTACACTGGATTCAGGAGGTGTCTGATGGTTCGCAATCCTATTACCACCCTTTTAAATACAAAACCCGGGGAAATACCAGTAGTTCTGTAGAGTATTCGATTCTATTTCGAATGGCCGAAGTCTATTTGATTCGCAGTGAGGCCTATGCGCGCCTGGACCAATTGGAACTTGCTAGCCTCGATTTGAATATCGTACGCGGGCGTGCAGGCTTGGCTGATGTGGAGTATAGCACTAAAGAAGAACTGTTAGAACAAATACTAATCGAGCGCAGGCACGAACTTTTTACCGAAGCAGGACAGCGCTTTTTTGATCTGAAACGAAGCAATCGTTTAGATGCTGTTTTAGAGCCTTTAAAAGCGGGTTGGAAACCCACTAACCAACTCCTGCCGCTTCCTGAAAACGAATTGATTATCAACCCAAACCTGGCACCTCAAAACCCAGGCTATCAGTCCGGCAATTAGTCTTAAACTATGCAATTTAAACAGGCACTACTATACATACAGCCAGCAATCCTGATTATCGTTTCAGGATATTCCCTGTGGGCACAGCAGCCCAAAAGATCTATTCCTCGGGAGGATTATAAACGCTGGTACACGCTGAGTTCGACTTCTTTCTCGGATAATGGCGAATGGATAGGGTATACCAAGTATTATGATGAGCAGGAAGATACGCTTGTGATACAAGATACTTATGTAAAGCGCAGGTATAGCTTTGCGGCCGCATCTCTTGGAGGATTCATAAGTTCAAACGCGGTATTGATCAATAGTGATGATAATTCGCTACACGTTGATTTGGAGACCGGAAAGACCATTATACTACCCAATAAGGCGAAGCTTGTGGACGCTATGCCAACAGGTTGGTATGCAATTTATTATAAAGGTCTCGAAAAATTGATCATTACGAGCACCACTTCAGCCGAAAACTTAACTATTGACGGGCTTATAGCTTACGAATACGCACCCACTGCAAGGTCATTTTTAATTACCCGTCAAGTAGACGGTTCGCAACTACTGGAATTAATTTCACTAGATCGATTACAGGAAGTTGTTCCAATTCAAGATCTGAAAGGTTATAAACTGATGGAAACCACTTGGCAGGACAACGGCGAGCGTCTGGCCTATACCCTAGTACCCAAAACAGAGGATTCAGATCCTGTAGCTTTTGGAAGACTAGCCGTCTACACCTTAAAAACCGAGCAAAAAAAGTGGTTGCCACAGAAATTAGATTCAGCAGAGTTTAAAGGTTATCAACTTAAACAGGAGTGGCAAAATCCTTTACACTTGGCTTCAGACGGCACTAAAGTAGCCTTTAGCTATAGACGAAAACCCCTACTAGAATCTGATGAAATCCCGGAAATCTGGCACAGTACAGATCCCTATTTAGTAGCAGGAATGCGCTACCGCATGGGGGGTGCCAACTTAAACCGGGTGGCATTATGGGATTTAAGCACAAACGAAATTACAGCAGTTACGAATGATCGCTTTACGGAAGTGGTTTTTGATCCCGGTTTAAACTATGCAGTAGTATACGATCCCAGCTCCTACCGCCCCAGTGTGCTACAAGAACCACCGATTGACCTCTATTTAAAGAACCTTAAAACCGGAAGCACACAGTTACTGGAAACGTCCTACACGGGGCATAAACTGGATATTGCATTTAGACATCAGGGAAGGTATCTGGCTTACCCGAGCAAAGGAAAAGTAAATATCTATGATCTTTCTGTACGGCAAGATGAGATGCCTGCTCTCTGTATTGTTCCAGACCAAAACGATTTGGGAACTAGCGAGCTGATTGCGTGGTATTTGGATGAAGAGTCGGTGCTTTTACAGGGTAAGTTTGACCTTTGGAAACTAAATCTAAAAACTCAAGAGCTCAAGGCATTAACTCAGGGTAGAACCTCTGGAATTGTTCACAAACTGATTAAACCCAATCGGGAATGGATGCCAGAAAAAGACGATCCACTTTTCGTGGAAATGAGCCGGGACTATGCTCAGGGTTATACGGTAATTAATCCCGGGAAGGAGCCGAAGCTGATTACCTTCGGAGCAGATTATGTAAAATGGCCTAAGATATCACCTGATTCCAAAACCCTGATTTATTCGTCTGAAGCTTATAATCGCCCTAAGGCTTTGGAGGTATTTCACGAAGGAGCATCTAAACCACAGCGCATCTTTCAAAGCAACCCTCAGTATCAGCAGTATGATCTTCCGCGTCGGGAACTCATCCACTACACGAATGCGCAAGGTGATAGCCTTCAAGGGATTTTACGCTATCCTACCGGTTATAATGAAAATAAACACTACCCCATGGTAGTTTATGTGTATGAAAAGCAGAGTCAAACCTTTAATCACTATACCAACCCGGGATTTAACACCACTATTGGATTTAATGCGGCTAATATGGTCAACCGGGGGTATTTTGTATTACAACCCGATATTGCCTATAAGCCCGGAGAAACCGCTTTTTCAGCAACGGATTGTATTCTCGCAGGTACACATAAAGCCTTGCAACAAGTTCAGTCCATCGACCCGCAACGTTTAGGCCTTATAGGGCATTCGTTTGGCGGTTTTGAAACCGGTTTTACCGTGACCCAAACCGATCTGTTTGCCACGGCTATTTCCGGAGCAGGCATTTACGACAACCCTTCTTTTTACTTATTTGTACAAGATCATACTAGTCCTGCTTATTATCAATATGAAGAAGGTCAATTGCGTATGCCCAAAAATCTATTTAATGATTATCAAGGGTATCTGGAAAATTCAGCACTCTATCATGCACGAGATATGAATACTCCCCTACTCTTATGGTCTGGCCGGGAAGATCATCATGTTGATTTTAACCAGACAATTGATTTTTATATGGGGTTGAAGCGCCTTCAAAAATCGGTAACCATGTTGCTGTATCCCGGGATGGGTCATTCTGCAAATAAGCCAGAGGACCAAAAGGATCTCAGTCTAAAAGTAGAACACTGGTTTGATCATTATCTTAAAGGTATTCCTGCCGAAGATTGGATGCGTTAAGTAGTAAGTAATATAAATTAGAAAGGTGAACCAAGAGGTTCACCTTTCTTTTTACACAATCAGGTTATAAATCTACTGATTGGGACGATACAGAACTACTGTGCATCTTTGCGCCTCATCTAAACCAAAAATTTGGGCATTAGCAGGATCAAGATCTACCGTACACAGATTTCCTGTGTTGATCGTGGTACAGATGTCGTGAGGTTCACATTCCATCTGGTTTCCGTTTACGCGCTCATAACCTTGCTGGTCTGTCGCAAGTTCAGAACGTTCAGCCATTGCCTGTGTGGCAAAGGCACCGGTTAGGGCTACTACAACAGCAAGTGCTCCTAAACGTTTTTTTACTTGAATTTTCATAATACTAAAATATTAATTGATGATCTACTCTATATTTTAGCAGGTTTTCGATCTTACCCCTGCAATCATGATTATCGTTAGTGGGTGACATTCAGTAATGGGTTGAGATCATAAACGACCAGATGCTCTCCAGAAAATCCGTAAAACGCTTTATCGCTTACAAAAAAGCGGGTCAGTCGCTGCTCCTTTTCCGGGTAAACATAAAAGCTGCTGCGGTAACTGCCGTCTTTCAGACTATACACATCAATGGTTTCGGTCTGCTCCCAGGGTTTGGTCGGTTCATACCTTCCCTTAACTTTAGAGAGTATATACAATAGGTTATTATGACTGTAGGTAGTTGCATTAACAAGCAAGGAACCGGTAAGTTTATGCTGCCCGGGTTTAGAGATGGAGTCTATACGCAGTTGCGCTTGTTCCAGTGTATCAAGTGTATGACCCGTATACTGCAGATTTACATCCTGATCCAATACCTGGAAACTGTTGCGGTAATTGTAGGTATATACCCAGTGCTCCGTAACGGAGTCATAACTCAAATGCCCGTCTACATCAAAATAGCCATCAACTTGTTTTTCTAAGATTCCCGTTAGGAACTGATAGGGTAAAGAATCCTTCAGTTGGATTGATAATAAATCCTGTTGGAGGGTTTGAGGATGATAAGCTCTTGCAACTATTGCCGTGGTATCCCGAAGTACATACTCATTAAAAGAAATTTTACCATTAAAGTGTTGGTAGCTTTTCCACGCTCCTACATCCCCTCTTAGTACCTGTGAGATTTGTCCGTCAATCAAATAAAAATAAGGTGGGTTTATCCGCAACTGTACCGCTGTAGAAGGTAAATCGGCTTCGGGAACTTCAATGGTTTTCACCATCAGACTATCGGTTACCCGGTTTAATAACCCAATTCTAAGGGGGGTGCGGTAATTACCCAGATAGAAAAATGCAGAATCCTTGCCGGCTAAGTAATAAGATGCACTTTTTAAATCAATGCTTTTCATTTTTTTAACACCGTGAGAATACCGGCGTATAAATGGGTTTTCGGTGTGCATCAACTGTTCTGAATTCCAAAACAACAGCAGGACGCTACTCGTTGATAGCAGCATAATACCTAAAGACAGGGAGATTGAAGTGATACGAGTTCTACTACTCGTTCTGTCGCCTTTACACACCAGAGCGATCAGGACCAATACAACACAAACCCCATTAAAGATTAAATGTTCCGTCCATCCCAGAGATTCCAAAATTCCCCCGCATGAGCAAGGAACAAAATCAGCATAGTTGAGGATGATCACTATATAAGCTGTAAAAGCGCTCATCAAACCCAAACTTCCGTATAAACCTACTTTACGTAAACTGGAAAATAGCAACATACTACCTAGCACATATTCACTAAGCGGTACTAGCCAAGCCAGCACTCCGGCATAGGCACTTAATAGCGGAGATTGCCCCAGTTGTACCTGAAACTGCTCACAGTCTATAAGCTTACTCGTTGCCGCATAGACAAAGAGCAGGATATAGAAGTAACAAACCAGATCAATAAAAATGTGTGAATAGTTAGTTTTTTGAGTGCTCATCCTAATTAGTATTAGGTCTCAAAGTTCTAAATACTTGTTGGTTATGGGGTTGCCCCATACGGCCTCAAAATAGTCTAAATAGCCCTATTTTAAATTAGTGGAACGAAACAGACGTGGGGAACTCGAATAAAACTCTTTAAATTTTCTTGAAAAATGGGCTAGGCTTTTATAACCACATTGATTGGAAATAACACTTATAGGGAGTTCTGTCGTTTTTAATAACAATGCAGCCCGTTCTAAACGTTTTTTATTATGAAATTGATGAATGGTTAATCCATAGGCATTTTTGAATTCCGACTTGAGTTTCGTTTGATTGGTTTGGTGTAGCAGACCTATTTGTTTTAAAGCGGGTAAAGGTTTATTTAGGTTACGTAAAACGTAAAGTCTTACATTTTTAACCAGAATACGATTTGAAGCACTTTTTGATTTTAAGGATTTATAATTTAATTCACCTTGATGCGTATTTGATTTGAGGCTTTGATTTTTAAAATCCTCATATATACTCAGTACATAGGCTTTCTTTTTATTCTTTTTAAAAAGGATTCCTAGTGTACAATTTGCTCTTAGAATACGATTGTCGGCAGTTTTAAAATCAAGTGAAAAAAGGTCCTGATTTAATTCTTCATTTCTTATACTTTTCAGTTCTTCGTGTAGTAAGGGTATTGAATATTCCGTTAAAAGCTGATTGATGGAAGTATTGATGTTTTTACGTAATTTTTTATGTCCCAGAATATCTAAAAAGGCAAATGAATAGTTGCTAATTTCACCTTTTTGATCAAAAACCACAAGTATGGGTCTCGTGTTTGTAGCTAAATGAGATACATTTTCGTAATTAAAATAAGCAACCTCTTCTGCCATTATATTTAATAACTCCCCTAAGGTATCAAGTGCATCCCTACGTCCTGAAATTTTATGGCGGTATTCAAAATTCCCTCCAGCGATTTCAATAATTTGCTCAAATAGCTGATTAAAGCGTTCCTTGTCATTGCGTTCCATAAAATGTAAAAACTAAAGTGAATACCATCACTTGAATTTTTTCAAGAATTCAAGAGCCTCTATTTTATTCATAAAAATTTGTGTTGGGATTTTCACTGTGGTAGTATGCAGATACATTCTTAAGATCAATAAAGAATGTTCATCTTTCACTAAAAAAGCCAAGGCTTTAGTCATCAATGAACCTTCTAATGCCAGATAATCTCTAGCTTCCTTTTGTGCGCTATGGACTTCTCGTAAATCACAGAAAATAGGATAAGCTATTTCATTCTGTAATTCTAAACGCTGATGCACTAAAACTTTAGCGCGTTTAATATCAATTAAACATACAGGCTTATAGACGAAAAATAATATTCCGTCTACAATCCACATTTTCGCAAATTCTCCATCCACTACCATCCCGCTAAAGTTTTGGATTACTCGAATTTATAAAATTCTATTTAATATCAATTTGATCTAAAAGTCATCATACTTCTTCAAAAAGACTTTTTGCTAATTTAATTTGCGAGATTTTGATTCTATTTGACTTATTGGTCTTAAAACTTGTCTCAAAAGACCAACTTATAAAAGCTTAACGCACTACTTGTGAAATAATATTTAGCTTCAATTAGACAATCTAAAACCTATTAAAATGGCTAAAATAAAACACAACAATTTTTTGGACACCGTAGATAATGTTATTGCGGATGCCAAATCGGCTGGAATTATACATCTGCATGCGGAAGACTCCAGGTTAAGTGGAAGGTATATTACAATCAATGGAATTCAATGCTATCATTTTGGTACCACTGGATATTTAGGTTTAGAGCAGGACAGCCGAATTAAAACAGCTGCGGTACAAGCCATATTAAGGTATGGCACGCAGTTTCCACTTTCTAAGACCTATATCGCTCATCCACTGTATGCCCAATTGGAAGAAAAATTAGAGCTGCTTTTCAATAACCCGGTTATCGTAACCAAAAACAGTACGTTAGGGCACCTGGCCGTGATTCCAACTGTTGTTCGGGATGAGGATGCTGTTCTTTTAGATCATCAGGTTCACTGGAGTGTTCAAAACGCAGCTCAACTTTTAAAAGTCCGAGGAATTCCCGTTCATCTCATTCGGCATAATAATTTGGAAATGTTAGAATCGCTGCTGAAAAAACTCTCTTCCAAAGTTTCTAAAATCTGGTATATGGCAGACGGGGTTTATTCTATGTATGGCGATTATGCTCCGGTTAAAGAACTTTTAGCACTTTCTAAAAAATACCCCCAACTCCACCTCTACTTCGATGATGTGCATGGAATGAGCTGGAAGGGAAAAAATGGAATGGGTTACGTGATGAGCCAATTGGAAAATCTTCCGGAGCATGTACTTGTTTTTGGCACCTTGAGTAAAACCTTTGGTGCTTCTGGTTCCGTCTTAGTATGTTCCAACAAAAAATTATACAATCAGATTAAAAATTTTGGAGGCCCTTTAACCTTCTCGGCACAATTAGAACCCAGTGCTGTAGGTGCTGCTATCGCTTCAGCTGCTATTCATTTATCGGATGAAATTTATTCTTTACAAGACGAATTAAAACAACGTATTGATTACTTCAACAGGTTGCTATCCAAGACTAAATTACCGCTGATCGCTACAAATGACTCTCCTGTATTTTATATCGGAACGGGTCTGCCTGCAACCGGATACCAATTGGTAAAGCGCTTGATGGATGGCGGTTTTTTTGTCAATTTAGGGCTGTTTCCTGCTGTACCTGTTAAAAATACCGGAGTGCGCATTACCATTTCCACTCATAATCGTTTTGAAGATATTAAACTTCTTACAGAAGCATTAGTTATTCATTACGATAAGGCCTTAGCCGATACGGGCAATTCAACCACCCGAGTAGGCAAGGCGTTTCGAATGAACTTTCAAGAAACACCGCCACTTCCCATAAAACACGAGGTATTGAGGCTTGAAGAATTTACTCGTATTTCTGAGGTAGATAAATCCCTTTGGAATGATACAGTAGGTAAAAACAATATGATGGACTGGGACGGGCTGCAGTTTCTGGAAAATACGTTTCAGGGCCAAGCAGCTCAAGAACACAATTGGAACTTTAAGTACCTACAAATTATGGACGACTTGAATCAACCGGTTTTGATGGGTTTTGTGACAGAAAGTTTATGGAAAAACGATATGTTATCCCCACCTGCAGTTTCGAAAAAACTGGAAGAACAACGCGAACAAAACCCTTATGCACAAACTTCCCGAGTTTTGGCCTTGGGTTGTTTATTTACAGAAGGAAAACACCTCTATGTTAATTCAAAACATCCACAGGTAAACGAAGCGCTTGCCTGCTTTTTAGAATACCTAGAGGCCTTAAGTCAAAAGCTAGAAGTATCCCTTACGGTATTACGGGATTTTGATACGGGTTCAATCTGGTCTAAAACCTTTCAAAATCAAGGATATATTCCTATTGATATGCCCGACTCGTGTGTCGTATTTGAGTTGGATCAAAAAAACGATGCAGCCTATTCGAACTACCTCTCTAAACGCTCTCAAAAACACTTTAAAAAAGATATTCAGCCCTATGAAGAGCTTATTAAAATGCAAATCATATCAGCTCCAGGTACTAAAACGATTCAACTCTTTTATGGACTTTACAAGCAGGTAAAAGCTAAAAATTTTGGTTTGAATACGTTTACCTATCCTTTGGCTGTTTTTCAAAATATGTCCAAACATCCCAATTGGGAGTTTATCGTTTTAAAAGCGAAATCTGATGATCGGATTCTGGGAGTGATGTTTTGTTATAAAAATTATTCGGGGACCTATGTGCCCAGTTTGATTGGAATGGATTACAGCTATCTTGAAGCGTTTCAAACCTATCGCCAACTGCTCTATCAATCGATTCTAAGGGCACGACAACTGAAATTTACACAGATTGATTTTGGGGTAAGTGCCAGCTTTGAAAAAAGAAAACTGGGAGCTACTCTTATCCCCAAACAGGCATTCCTGCAAACCGACGATAACTTTCTTTTGGAACAATTGGAAATGATGAGAACAAGTAACTAAGTGAATGTAGCGTTGAAAAAGTCAACGTGTTTGATTGTCAACTAATCCATTGCTCTTTGAACATACTTCTCCCTCATTATTTATTAACCCGCCTAGTTAATAATACGATGTTTGACACTGAAATACACAACTTTCACACGATGCTAAATACACAGGTATTGTGTATTATAGACCCGTTAAAAAAGGCAGATGCAGGTATAGAGATTGCTAATAACTCCCTGTCCAAATTAAAAGAACTGGTGGAACAGGAAGATTTTGAAAACGTTCCTGAAGAAATTGATTTTTTTAAAAATATCAAGCCTTGTCCGATGAGTTATCTCATCTATTTCTCAGAGATGCGTTCGTGTGAATCGCGAAAACCAAAAGCCGGAGAAAGCTTTCAACTTCGATTTTTTGAAAAAGAACTGCGCAAGATCAATAAATTTTTTTACCGAAATAATGATTTCGTTCAATATATGGAACAGGGGCATTCCTATATGGACCATCAACTTTTTACACGCAATCACCGCAAAAATTTCCCATTTACTCCAACTATCAATTATTACCAGTATCCCGAGTTTTCGAGTTCTCATGATATGCTCTGGGCAAAAATACAAGCGATGTATCGTTTGATCCATTATATCCGGGAAGCTATAGCATCTTTAAAGCCCGGGATGATTGAAAATTTTGCTTCGCAACAACATCCCGTACTCTTATGGTCAGGCTCCAAAACAGCTTTGGTCGAATTAATCTATGCATTATATGCCTCTGGAGATCTCAATCACGGTACCTCAGAAATAAGTAGTATCGCAGCTTCTTTCGAAGACTTCTTCAACATCAAACTCGACAACATTTACAAAACCTATTCAGAAATCAAAGCACGTAAAAACAGACGTTCAAAATATCTTGAAAATCTCATAGTGAATTTAGAAGCGAAGATGAATAAGGATGATGAGTAGGCATATTAAAAAAATCCCACCGGTTCGTAACTACGAAAAATAATTGTTTTATAATATTCCTTAATTTCTGAGGTTAAGAGGATATTTCTAGATACTAACCCCCTGTAAAACCATTCAAATTTCAGGATTTTTAAAAATGTTAATTTTTTTCCCACTACGAAAGCCCTTGTGAATAATTCCAATCAAAACCCATCAATTTCGAAGAACGAAAGTCAAACCTTGATGGGGACTATCAAACAAAATAACTGAATTCAGATAGTCCCCTTCTTTTAAACCGATGTCTTATGCCAGCAACACTTATTACCACAGACGATCTTCGCGAATTCAAAATGGAATTACTGGAAGATCTTAAAGCCCTTCTTTCCAATCAAGCTCCCGGAAAACTCAAAAAGTATTTAAAGAGTGCTGAAGTAATGAAGTTACTTCAAGTAAGTCCTGGAACCTTGCAAAACTTGCGCATCAACGGGACACTACCCTATACCAAAGTAGGCGGAATCATTTACTATGATGCTCAGGAAATTCAACACGTGATGGATACCAATCGTGTTCAATAAAAAGTTCTTATGAATTACATCAAACATCTAAATGCTGTCTTTCAGGCTTTTTATACCGATAATCGGTTGAATACGGCACACATTAGTCTGTATATGGCAGCATTTCAATTTTGGAACGTAAGTCGGTTTTCACCTCAATTTTATGTCAATCGAGAGGAACTGCGGCGGATGGCTAAAATAGGATCCAATCGCACGTATCTGAAATGTATGAGAGATCTTCATACGTGGAAGTATCTCAAATACACCCCTTCCCATAATCCTTTTAAAGGAAGCGAAATTAAGATGTACACTTTTGCACCAACTGCTACACCAAGTAGTGCACCAACAACTACACAAACTGGTAGTACAGTAGAGCACCAAGAAGTGAACCCTTATATAAAACATGATAAAACAGATAAAAACGATTTAAACAAACCTAAACATGCCAAGGCGGTTTTTGATTTTTTTAAATCTAAAAAATATCCTGTAGAAGAAGCAGCAGCTTTTTTATTACACTACGATCAGGCAGATTGGTTAACCTCAGGAGGTGAACCAATCCGAAACTGGGAGGCTATTGCGGTACACTGGATGGCTCAAAGTAAAACTGCTGATGAAAGAAAAAAAAGAAAGCCAGACGTAAACTTTAACGATCCATTACAGGTCAACAATTTCAAAAACTATGGAGAACCCTTGTAAAATAACCGAAGGTGGAATTACGTATGAGCTTGGAAAAATGCAAGGCAAGAAAATTATTTATGATTTTCAAAAAATGCTCTTGTTTTTAGATGCCAAAGGAAAACTGCTCTTTGGAGATCACTTTAAAATTTTTGAGCAAGACCATCCCCTTTTATTCAAACTCTGTAATTATTATATCGCGGATAAAACCAATTGTGAAGCACTGCATATCGACCCTAAAAAGGGGTTGATTCTTTCGGGTCCTGTTGGTTGTGGCAAAACCAGTCTTATGAAATTGCTCCGTTATTTGGTGCCTCATCAACGCCAATACGAAGTAATACCTTGCCGAAATATCACTTTCAGCTTTAATCATTTGGGCTACAAAGTTATCCAAGAGCATGGGGATGGCCATTTTTATTGCTTTGACGATCTGGGAACTGAAGCTATTGGCAGGCATTATGGTAAAGATTGCAATGTGCTTGGAGAAATCATCTGCAATCGCTACGAGCTTTTTCTAAAAACAAGAATCAAAACGCATATCACAACCAATTTAAATGCCAGTGAACTGGAACAACGCTATGGTTTAAGGGTACGCAGTAGAATGCGGGAGTTATTTAATCTGGTAAATTTTGAAGAGGGTACTCCAGACAAAAGAATTTAATCCTCCCATCCGCAAATTCCCCTACCCATTTCTTTAGCTTTCCCTCTTGTCACTTCTCTAATAGCAGTAGAGCAGTTACTTAAACCCCTACAATTCTTTTTCAAATGATACTTCTTACTGCTTTTGCCTTTGCAAATATAAACAGTATCCGTAGTTAAAGAGACCGCGCTTAACGAGCAGACAACTGTAATACCTAAGAGGAAGGATTTCATTTGATTCTAATTGATCGGAAAGATATAGTATTTATTCTAGTATACTTCAATTAGATACAAAACCTAATTCCACCAAAACTGCTGGACAAAAATCCTGTAAATCTCTTAGTACTTGAAAATTTGCAAACTTGACTCCCCTACTTTTTTGATGGGTTAATTGTATGAATTTCTGTTCTATCATAGGTACTTACTCTTGTACACTAAGATTGACAAGAACATAAATCTTCTTTCAATGTCTTATATGATAGGCACTAAAAACGAGGGTTATTTGACCTAGACGCTTAAAGATAATACTCGAGTTAGCCTATATATAAAAAAGGCTGCCTGAATTAACAGGGCAGCCTAAAAAAACTAAATAAACAAACTTACTAGTGCTTTAATAAACCGGGATAAACAGTTCCTGAAGAATCTTTTAATTCCAAGTTTAATAATTTTGCCACAAGTGGTGCTATATCTTCAAGTTGCATATGTTTAATTTCAATACCACTTTTAAAACCAGCTCCATAGCCAACAAAACCAGTATATATATTATAAAAGTCTGGAAAATAGCCGTGCTTACCTCCTACTTTACTTTTCAATAATTCACCATCAGTATCATTATCAAAAGAGAAACCTTCGTTAGCAGAGATAGCTAACTTAACACGGGGATCACTCTGCATTTCTCTTAATTGTGACTCTTCAATAATGCGAAACATATTCCGTTGTGCTAAAGGTAAACTGTCTAAAACGGAATGTATCTTCTCTAATATTTTTGGAGAATTCCCATTTTTCAAATGTAAAAAAGCAGATCCTCCAGTAGAAAAGAAAAAGGCTTTATCTGACAAGCCATGTTCTTTTAACCACAAATTAGCAGAAATACTGGTATGAGTAGTTACAAACCCATGATCACCTGTAACTAGGATAGCCGTTTTTTCAGCTATCCCTGCACGTAAAACGGCATCATAAATTTGCCCCACTACTTGATCTGCTCCTGCAATCGCCCGTTCAACCTCAACACCCTCTCGTCCTACACTGTGCTGTGCTCCATCTGTATTAGGCAAATGAATGGTCAATAAATTAGGCTGATACTTTTCAATAAGATAAGTAGCCATTCTACCTAAATTTTGGTCCATACGCAGACTACTCAAATTGTATTCCTCCTTTTCCAAAGTTCCTGTTATTTGTGAAGTAATTTCCTCGAACAAACCCTTAGGATTTGCTGCTTTTGAAGTTGCTCCTCTTCGATCTGAAGCATCTTCAAAAGACCAAATTTCAGGTATATTGTAATCGATATACGGATTATTCATGGTGATAGGCCAAGAGACCGAAGCTGTAGAAAGATTTTTTGACTTTGCAACTTCCCAAATAGTTTTACTAGTTATTTGGTTATAGTCGTAAACCCATCCACTTGGTTGTCCATCATCTCCAATAGTCGTATTATAATAAATCCCATGTTTTTCAGGAAAAACCCCAGTTACGAGGGTTGTATGCGAAGGATAAGTTACTGAAGGAAAAATGGTTCGTACCTCATCGGCAAACACGCCCTCTTTAGCAAGCATTTTTATGTTAGGTGTAGGCCATTTAGCATCGGTATAAAAGTCAGGTCTAAAACCATCTATGCTAATAAGAATTACGTGTTCTACTTCCTGCGCATTAACCGTTCTCATGCTCGTAATTGCTAGTAGCAACAAAACATATTTTATCGTATTAATCATAATTATTTTGTGTTTAAAAGAAGGGAATAACAAAAGGAGAGGTTTTATTTGCAACTAGGACTATATTTAGATCTACGTCAATAATTACATTTCCTGATTCATCGATTACAAAATTGTCAAGCTTACCACTACCACTAATAAATTCTGGTAGTTGTGATTTTGTAAAATTGGCTGTTACATTAGGGTTATTTTCTTGCTCTATTTGAGAAATAGGATATTTAATTCCTAAGTCGGTTACTCTTCGACCTTCACTCATAAAAATTTCCTGCCTTAATCGGTAAACCAAATACAATAGTTCATCAACCGTCTCTTTATTAGAAATGTCAACAGCTTTAACAAGAGTACCTGAAATAGTATATGCCTTTATAGGTTCTTCTTGTCTATTCAATACATAACCGTCTTTAAACTCATCATTAGCATCAAATTTGATTTTAACTTTAGTTAATGGGTAATCAGTGCGGTTTCCACCATTTCTAGTTTCATTACTATCATCGATTTCCACTACCGGTCGTGTTGCCACCAAGTCAAGCAAATCAGTTAAAGCTTGTTTGGCTTGTGTTACCTTATTTTGAGACAGGTAAGCTTCTGCCAGAATAAGATAAGCTTCTTCCGCTTTAACTAGAGTAACAGGCTTCTGATTGGTTTCTGGTGTACCTACGGAATAATATTTAGGGTCTAGAAAATCTAACCTTGGCAAGGGCGCCAGACGATTAGGTAACGCGTCGAATGTTGCTGTCTGCATAGTGTTAGATATGCCATTCTGACCATCAAATTCAACCTGATAAACCAACTGTGGTGTTTTCAAAGCATCTGTCGCTAGATTTATTGCATTAGTTACATCTCCCAAATCATAATAAACCCGTGCTTGTAACAGTTTGTAAGCTGCTTGTTTAGCACTTGAAGTTTCTAAAGCATATGCACTCTCAAGATTTGTTAAGGCTAATTGAAACATTTCTTCAGAAGTAATTACCGTTCCAAGATTAGAAGCCGGTAATCCCGTAAAAAGCTCCCCTCCTAAAACATTGGCATATCCCAAACAGAAATACAGATAAGCCTCATCCTCAGCTGTTGCTGATTCATCTGAGGGTAGGATCGTTTCAATACCATAAGTAGCCATTTCCCGTAAGGCTTGTACATCGGCCTGTAAGGTATTTACATCAACATCTATATAGGAGATTTGAAGCGCATCAAAGACTTTACTGTACTGTGTGTAATTATTAAAATAGTTATCTGAAGTAATGGCAACGTTTATATTTACCGTATTTGTTGTAATAGCGAGTTGCCGTTTTAGGCCTGTTACCCAGCTACTAGTCGCATTTGGATTTCCTAAATATACCTCCTCTGTTACGTTTGGATTCTCGACACAGGACGTAAATAAGAAAGCACATAAAATGGTGTTAATTATGTATTTTTTCATTTTGGTGAGTTTTAAAAATTAATTTTTACTGATCCTAAGAATTGTCTCGGTGCAGAATAAGTAGCATACGAAATACCTCCGGTACTTGCTCCTCCCTGTCCTTGAGCTGCACCACTTATAGTTGCTTCCGGATCAAAAGTAGAAGAGGTTATATTTATTGGATTTAGAGCTGAAATACTAAACACGATACTTTTATAAAAGCTAGGGCCACTAGGAATCAGGGTATAGCTAGCTCCAATAGTCCTAATTTTAAAGAAGTCTGTTTTCTCAACAAATTTGTTTGTAAAGTTGAGCCAATTCGATCTGCCGTTTGCATCAATCTCTCCCTGGGGTATAAAATCTTCAGAAGCCCCATAATAAAATCGAAACTGTGCATCCCAGTTATGTGCATAACCTCCAGCTTGATAAGATCCGTTTGTGAATAGATTAAAATGCTTGTACGAGAAATTTAGACCTACATTTCCAAAAACATCAGGAATAGTTGATCCTAAAAAAGACTGAGGTGTTGTTTTTTCCAAGGCACCATTTGTATTAAAGGTTCCTAAATTACCTCTCAAAAAACCGATAGGATACCCTTCCTGTACCACAGTCTGAAGCGTTCTAGAACTAAACCCGTTAATATTAAAAGCAGGAGCTCCTCCAGAATCTATAACCTCGTTGTGTAAGGTATTAAAGGAAGCGTTTATACTTAGGGAAATATCATTAGTTTGAATAGGCACAAAAGTGGTACTTAGTTCAAGACCATAATTTTCGATCTCTCCAATATTATAAAGTTGGCTTACCGAATATCCACTAGAAGGAGCTGAAGGAACGTAGAAGAGCGCATCGCTGGTTAAAGATCTATAATATCCGGCAGAAAATTTAATCCGATTATTTAACAAGGCTAAGTCCACCCCACCCTCAAAGGTTGTTGTTTTTTCAGGTTTCAAATTAGCGTTACCGGGTTGTCCAAAGTAAGCTGCTTGATCACCAAGATATCCGTCAAATTGAACCGTCTTTTCATTAGCAAATGCTGGAGGCAAATTTCCAGCTCTACCAAAACTACCTCTTAATCGAAGGGAGTTTACGAATTCAGAACTATACCAAGGTTCTGAGGAAAGCATATACGATACTCCGGCTTTTGGGTAATATTGAGTCCCTATATTATCACCAAAAGAGGGGTTTCTATCTCCTCGAATTCCTAGATCTAAAAACAATTTATCTTTATAGCCTAGATTCTCCTGAACATAAACACCATAATTAAGTACTTGAGCTAAATACTCATCACTATCTTTTACCGCAGCATCACTTATCGTTTGGGCACCATCTCTTATGTTTGAACCACTGTATAAAATTTGATGGTCATTTGTTCTGAAAAATTGCCCCCCTACAGTAGTTATAAAAGAGAAATCATCCAACTCATAGGTATGTTGAGCTGTTAATTCTAAAGTAATTCCAAGATAATTTCTTTGCACATTTTGTATACTTCCTTCATCAATAACTGCTGTTCCTCTCGTTGCAGATAAATATTCGTTGGTTACTACCACACTTTGATCTTGGGCTCTATAATCTATACCTCCTGTAAAACGTATAGATAAGCTTTCGATAGGCTTGTATTTAAAAATTTGGGAAGTCGTAAACCTATTGACAACGATTTGATTGTCCTGTAAAGATTCTGCATTGGTTACAAACTTTTTAATTACTTCAAATTCCTCTGGAGAAAGTTCATCCAACCTGTTATTAAATCCTGGGCCTGTAATTTTAGAAGCTCCATCTTCAGCAAACCAGAGTCCTGTGTAACCTCCCTGATTCCCATTTCTATTCCGTTTATATTCGTTATGCACATAAATAAAAGAACTCTCATAATCAATTTTATCTGTAAGGGATGCTTTGAAACCAGTGCTAAAGTCTGCCTTTAGGTTATTATTCTGATCTTGAATTTGAACACCCGTACTGTTTCTATAACTACCGGAAAACGTATATCCGAAACCAGATTCACTCTTTCCATTTAAGTTTACACGGTATTTTTGATAGAGTCCATTTCTAAATAACAAGTCTTTTGTTTTTTTGAAATGAAAAAAATCTGCCGTCGGAGTCTCAATGCCGCTTTGTGCCTCTACGGTTACACTCGTACCTCTACTACCTCCTTTTTTAGTAAATATTTGAATCACTCCGTTGGCTGCATCTGAACCATATAATGTTGTTGCCGCTCCCCCATTTATATACTCTATTTTATCAATATTATCCATCGGAATATCTGCTATAGCGCTTATAGCAGCACCTTGGGAAGTTCCTCCTAACTGCATCTGAGTATTTAAATTATCCATCCTAACACCATCTAGATAAATGATAGGTGTGGAACTTAAAAAAGCTGAATTAACCCCCCTGGCTCTAATGATAGATGTAGCTCCTGCCTGACCTCCTGTTAAGTTAATTTGGGCATTCGGCAATTTTGCTGCTAATTGTTGATCGATACGTTGTGAAGGGATTTTTTCTAATTCTTCGCTGTCTATTGTAGTGACTTGAGTAGGTAATCGTTTCTTTCTAATATCTGCGCCCTGCCCGGTAATTACGACCTCGTTTAAACTTTCTGTATTTAGAACAAGTGTAATCTCCAGTTCTTTAGCCAAATCAACAACATCTACAAGTTTAGTTTCATAACCCAAATAAGAAATTTTAAGCGTTATTGGGAGGTATGTAGCAGAAACTTTAAGGCTGAATTTACCATCAAAATCTGAGACAGTACCCTTAGCATGTTGCGTATCTAAAATGGTAGCTCCGGGAACAGGATTACCACTATCGTCTATCACAAATCCAGAGAGACTAACTTCTTGTTGACTGGAACTCCTTAATTCAGAGGCTATTTCTTTTACAAGGATCCCATTTTTAGTTACTTTAAAATCTAAGTTAACTTGATTTTTGAGACGTACCAGAACCTCTTCCAAACTGGCATTAGTTACATTAATCGTGATTATTTTTTTAAAAATATCGCTATCAGATCTATAAATGAATTTTTTATCTACTTGCTGTTCTATCAGCTCAAAGACCTGTTTTACTTTTGTGTTTTTTAATTGTAAGTTAATTTTTTGATAACTACTGGAGCTTTCTACAAAGGCTTTATAGCTACCTTTATTAGGCGAAGCGCTTAGGCCAAAAAGACAGCATAGACTAACTGCTAGGATTACTATTTTTTTCATAAAGAGTTATTTTAAAACGTGTTTAGTTTGACCAACTCATTTGGAGAGGTCTCTTCTTTACTATTTTTTAGTTTTATAAATTTAGGGTTATGACTTTTTTACTGATAAGTCGGAGTGCAGTAGCAATATGATTTTCAACAGTTCGGGGAGAGATTCCCTTTAGTTCTGATATTTCTTTATATTTCAAACCGTCTACGCGACTCATTTCAAAAATCTCTCTGGATTTTTTAGGGATCTCCTTCAGGATTTGGGATAAGGCTCGTTGATATACTATCTTTTGCTCCTGATCGATTACCTCTTCTTCAAAGCTTGGGTGCACTTTAAAGACTAATTGATTTTCGTTTTTATCTTCTAAATAGTGTTTGTGTTTTACATACGTACTCTTTTTAATTAGTTGGTTTCGGGCTATTACATACATGTAGGATTTAGGATTATTAATAGTTCTAAGCGTTTCTCGTTTATTCCACAAGAGCATGAATACATCAGAAATTTGCTCTTCAATGATCATTTGATCCTTTTCAAAGAGGTTCCCGAAAACACACAAACGATCATAGTATTTATTGAATAAAAGTTCTAAGGCTTTATACTCATTTTGACTTATTCGTTCAAACAAATGCCGATCTTCGGATAGGGATTTATCATCTGCCTTATTTTTCAAATCAATCATTCTGTATAGACTTAATTAAATAGCTTTCACTAGCCTTATGGAAGGTCACCTGAACATTGGTAATGAATTCTAAAGAGGTAATAAACTCTTCTAACTTTTGGTCTTTGAACGCTCCGGTAATACGCTGGTGCTCAATCTGAGGATCCTCTATTACAAAATGAACACCATAAAAGCTGTTGATTTTTGATAAAGCCTCCTTAAAGGTTAGATTCTCTAATATGAGCAAGTTATCAATCCAAGAAAATTCATTTTCCACATTGAAATTGCGCTTTATTACCTTATTATTTGAAGTGTCTAGAAGTAATTGTTCCTTTGGATAAAGCGTAATTTTATCGTTATTTTCGTTGAGTAACACTTCTACCTTTCCTTCCTTAAGAGATATTTTCTTTTGATCGGTGCGGGTATTGACACAAAAAGATGTTCCTAGAACTTTTACATCAAACCCATTATTATGAACTATAAAAGGATGATCTGCATCTTTAGCAACTTTGAAATACGCCTCTCCTTTTAAAGTCACTTCTCTAACCTCCCCAAAAGTTATTGGATATTCAATGCTGCTTTCAGCATTCAGAATGACTTCACTACTATCAGGGAGCATCACCCGTACGCGTTCATTCTTTGCTGCAATGATTTGGTTGGTATATAAAAAACTGTTTTCATAATAGAAAAAGCACCCTATTAAAACCAATAATATAGCAGCAGTGCTAAGAATAACTTTTCCAATTCTTAAAGTTTTAATTCGATCTGATAGTGAATTTTGAGGCGGTTTAGTTACATTATAACAAGTATTTTCAATAGGATATAAACTCCAAATTTTCTTATAATTTTCGAATAGAAGAAGTAGCTCTTCGTCTAAAGAGAGTTCTATCTCAAATACAAGCCTATCCTCAGGCCCCATCTCCCCGGTAAGGTATCGTGTACATTTAAGTTCCTTTTGGGTATTCTCATTCATATAAAGACTGCCTTTATTATAAAGAGTAGTAAAAAGAAAAAATCCCCTATTCAGAGATGTCACCAAATTGTAAAATAAAAATCAACCTGCTTAACATACATTTAATACGCACTAAGGAACTTGAATAAAGAGAGGTTACTAAGTCTACAAATCATAGGTTTCAAAAAGATACTTAACCTCAATTTTAGTGGATACTAGATATACTACAGGTGTCTATAAAACCCAATTCCACCAAAACTGCCGGACAAACCTCTTTTAGATCTCGCAATACCTGAAAGTTTGCAAATTTGACACCTCTACTTTTTTGATTGGTTAAAGAAACTATCCGCTGTTCCAATAGGTGACCCAGCCAAATGGATTGTTTTAAATATGGGTTTTCTTGGTTATACGCATATACCTCTACTCCGCTTGCTTTTTTATCAGGTGCATCATTAAAATGCAAAGAGATAAATAAATCTGCTTGAAGTCTTTTGGTTAATCGGGTACGAGCTCCCAGGGACATCAAGGTATCTGTATATCGGGTTAAGAAGTATTCTGCCGGTCTACCGTCATAACTTGATTTTGAGTGTGCCAGAAGCTTACCCAACTCCAATACTAAATCTTTTTCTAAAATGCCGTTTGTACCCACCGCACCGCTATCGCTTCCTCCGTGCCCAGGATCAATTACAATTCGTAGAGGTCTCTGGTTTTCCTGAGCAAAAAACAAGCAAAATTTAAATAGCAGAAAGAGAAATAGGACGGTTTGGAGCTTCATTTTGGATTCTTGTTTTAGAGTTATCAACAGTATCTCGTTGAAATTCAATAGGATTTGGAGCTTTTTAATTTCAAATAAATACAATACTATTTAAATAATATTTTATTCACAATATACTGATTATCAATTATATATAACCAAATATATGTATTTTTCAGAGAGTTCAATCAGTCATTAATTAAAAACAAACTCTTATGAAAAAATCAAGCTACTTCGCAGGGATGCTTCTATTAGTTTCCACCTCACTCTTTGCACAAATTGGAGGTATTGAAGACTCTGTAAATGATGTTTCTGAAACAATCAGAAATGTATTTCCCATAATACTAGGGATAATCTTTCTGGTAGGTTTCCTGTTTAATGCGGGACATTTTTTTGGAGAAAATGCCGATCTCAAAAAAGGGATTACCCGGGTACTGGTCTTTGTACTTATAGCAGGAGGTGTCGTAGGCATCTTTACCTACCTCATAGGCATTGTAGTATAAGTCGGTAAGCGACCTTGATCAATTAATAATCAAGTTTATGAAGAAGTATGGAATCTATAAAAATATTAGGAAAAGGGCGGTCATTTTTGGACTGCCTATTTCCTTGTTTGCATTATTGATGTGTGTGGTGATCTGTTCGCTGTTGGTACTTATTTTTTCCTTCAGCTTTGCACTAGTTATCGGAGTGTTTTTCTTTAATGCAGTATTCTATTTCGCTTTAACCCGCATCGCTTCTAAAGCATTACTTCTTCCGTTTAAAAGTTCTTTTCCTTCTCTTATCAGTAACAAAAGAAATTCCAATCTCAATTATGGAAACGATTAACCTTTCACTAAAAAACCCCATAATGGCCATTGATGGGCACCTCCTTTTTAGTAGCAACGGCAATGTCATACTTTGCTATGAAACTGCGTTGCCTGAAATCTATTCCCTTTCAGAAAACGACTTTGAAGACTTGCATTCAGCTTGGTTTCAAGCATTAAAATCCTTACCTACCGGATGTGTAGTTCATAAGCAAGATGTCTATCAAAAAAAAATCTACGACTCCGATCAGCTCTCCCGTTCCACGTTTCTAGAAAAAGCAACCCACAAACATTTTAAAGGCAGGGAGTATCTGCAGCATACGAGCTATTTGTTTTTCATTCTTACCAAAAACCGAACCCATGGAAAATACGTCAACCCTTTTAAAAAAATCAGCAAAACCCTTCCTACAACTATGGATGATGCTGTACGCTCTTTTAGCGCAGCTGTTGAAGATGCTGTTTCGTATATAAATAACACTCGTAAAATAGCGCTCAACCCCCTAACCCCAAATCAAATTGCCCAGCTTACGAATTCCTATTTTAATGGTTTTAATAATATTATGGATACCGATATCCTCCTTGACAAAAATCAAGTAAAAATTGGAAAATACTATTTTGATGCCTTAGCCGTCAACAGTGAACTCTGCTTTGGTCAACATGTGCAGAGTAGTAAAATTAATGAGCGCTTTACAAGCGACGATTTTAAGTTTCATCAAGGGTTCATCGATGGCTTGGGATTAACACTCCATGAAAATCACATCGTCAATCAGATTCTCTATCTGGATGATAAACACAAATGGCGCAAAATACTAGACAAGAAAGTGGAAGAACTCCACAAGAGCTCCAATTTTGGATCTCAAAATAAGGTGGTACTGGGTAAAGTTCAGCAGATCCTCGAGCAGATCAATACCGATGAAAATTCCCGGGTTATTCGTGGACATCTCAATGTGATTTATTGGGATCAAGAGCAGCGTAAGCTTGATCAGATCGCCTCTAAAATCAAAACTGAATTCAAAGAGTTGGATATCACACCCTACTACCCTGGAGGAGAAGAACGCAAGCATTTCCTTCTCAATAGTTATTGTGGCTATTCTTCACATTTCTCAGATTCAGATCTCTATGTAACTGATTTAAAACACGCGCTTTGTTTACTAATTAACAATACGAATTACCAATCGGACACGACCGGAATCATCTTCAATGATCGCGAGCATAATATTCCGGTTTTAAAAGATGTTTGGGATGAAAAAAAGAAACGAATCAAGGCGCGTAATTTTGCAATTTTTGCACCTACCGGTGAAGGAAAATCCTTTTTAGCTAATAATATTTTACGGCAATATTTTGAATCTGGTGTTCGTCTGGTCATTATCGATTTGGGGGGATCCTATACCAAGTTTGCTAAACTCTATCCCGATACACATAAGGTATTGCGCTATGAAAGCGGTAAAAATTTAGGTATTAATCCCTTTTACATTAGCAATTCAAAAGATCTCACTACGGAACGTCTGGAAGATCTTTCCGTATTCCTTTTTGAATTGATGGCTTCTGGTTTAAAAGTGACCAAAGCACAATCGGTATCGTTGAAAAAGATACTGGTTTACTACTACAACTGCATCTCCATAAACCATTCGCTCGATAGCTTTTATTCCTTTATAGAGCAGCATCAAAAGGAGCTTTTAGAGCACCTAAAGATCCATCCGGACTACTTCAACATTACGGGTTTTTTACATGTGATGTCGGAGTATGTTGGAGAGGGGCTCTACAGTTATTTATTTGAGCTATCGGAAGACCAGACGTACAAGATAGAAGACAAACGGCTCCTTATTTTTGAGCTCGATGAGGTGAAAGATAATAAAGAACTCCTGTCGGTGATGCTTAAGCTAATCAAAACAGCCATTCAACGAACCATCTGGAGAAACAAAGCTGAAAAAGGAATTATTCTCTTCGATGAGTTTGCCAAACAACTGAAGTTTGAGAATGTATTGGAAAGTGTTGAATTCTACTATCAAGCTATTCGCAAGCAAAATGGCGCTATCGGCATCATCCTGCAGTCGATCAATCAACTTCCTGATACTGCCACATCTTCTAGCATACTTGAAAACACGCAGGTTATCTATAGTTTGAATAATGAAAAGGGTTATAGCGAACTAGTCAAAAGACTCCACCTTTCCAGCCATGATTTAAACCAGCTAAAATCCATAAAGAATAACTTAAGTGGCGCGCGCAAGTACACCGAAATCTTCATCAAAATAGGAAAAGAGAGTAACATTTTCAGGTTGGAAGTTCCTCCAGAAGTCTATGCCGCTTACCTGACGGACGGATCCGAAAATGAAGCCATAATGAGCCTTTATCAAAAGACCCAGAATATGGAAGAAACCATTAAACAATTCATCAATCTAAATCGAACCTTATGAAAACAACAATCCGAACCTTATTCTTTGCTTTACCGATTACCATGAGCCTTTTAATGCCTGCAGGCGCTGTCTGCCAGGGGATGCCAGTTTATGACAACACCAATTTTGTAAGCCTGGTAAAATCCCTTGTAGAATCTGCAAAGCAAACCACCCAACTTCTCAAGACCGTGGAGTTTCTGAAACAGCAGAAAGAAAATTTAGAAAAAGTAACTAACGTCGTCAAACAACTAAAGGCGGTTAAAGAAATAGGACGTAACAACTCCAGACTTATTCAGGTAATGCAGACCGATCTAAAAGCCATTTTAGACTCACCGTATATTAAACCTGAAGAAGTAACCCGGGTTACAAACTCCTTCAACAGTATCGTTGAAAATTCACTAGCCACGATGGACTTTATCGATGAGATCCTTTCCAGCAATTATTTAAAAATGTCTGATGCAGACCGGGCGCGTATTCTCAAAGAAAAAGAAGCGCAATCCAATGAAATGGTAGCGGAGATCAATCTAAAGACCAAACGGTATCGGGATATCATTTCCTTTCGAAAAATGCAGGATAAGATCAATAATCGAGAAACAGGGTATTAGTAATGACTAGTCAGATACTATTAGGAATCGGTTTGGAGTATGTGGATACTATTTTTGAAACCATCAAAAGCAGTGAATTTTCACGGTATACCTTAACGGGAATGAAAACCCTTGCGGTACTGTTCTTTCTGGTAAACGTTCTTAAAAAATACAATGAAGGAATTGCAGATCGCGATGGATATACCTGGGGATTAAGTCCCGGAGCGTTGGCCATGAATTTTGCGGTGGTACTTCTGGTGATTTTTTCAACTCAGGTTCTAGGATTCTTTGACAACCTATTGGTCGCCGTAGAATCTCAATACCGAGATACTGCTCCTGCCCTGCTCCCTTTACAAATGCAGGATATTCCTATTGAAGAAGAAGTAGGTATGTTTGAAGCTGCCAAAGCCGCTATGGCTTTGTTATATGAAGCCCTGGTCACACCGCTGTTTGGGTTTAAAATCTTTGCCTTTATCGGAAGTATACTACTCTGGATTCTCGACCTATTCATTTACCCGTTGTTTCTGGCAGAGCGTTTCTTTTTGCTTGGGATCATGCAGGCCTTTTTCCCCTTGATTATCAGCCTTTCGGTATTTGAGAAGTTTCGCAGCTTGGCGTATACCTTTTTTAAACTGTACGCTGCGGTCTATATGCTGGTACCGGCATTTTTTCTGGTCAATGTATTTGTCAATGCTATCTATACCGAGATAAATGACCATTTCTGGGTCAACCTGTTTGGAACTGATTATGGTCAGGGATTTTTCGCTCCGGTGGTTCAATTGGGCTCTGTAGGGTTTATAGTATTTCTCAAATTCAAACTCTACCGCCGGGCCACTTCCTTTACGATCCGACTATTCACCGCCTAATTTAAAAACTATGAAAACACCCTATACCACTATCTATTCGGTTTTAAAACTCAACAGGTTTATTGTCCTTGCTGTTATTGTTTTTGCTACCCTATCGAGCGTCTTTTCCGGTTGGGTGGCTTATAACATCCACCAGAAATCCCTGAACACCGCATTCGCCATAAGCACTACAGGAGAAGTCATTCCTTTAAAACTTGTTTCCCAGAAGGAAAACTTTAAAGTAGAAGCTCTGGCACATCTGGAGCTTTTCCACACCTACTTCTACAATATTGATGCAAGTAATTACGAGCGCAACTTAAAAAAGGCGCTTTGGCTAGGGAACAGCTCTGTAGATAATATTTATAGACAGAAAAGAGCTGACGGGGTTTATAATCGCTTGATTCAATATTCTCTGGTTCAAAAAGTGTTACGTATTGAATCTACACTTGATCTGGACACCAAACCGAATCGATTTAAAACAACGGTCTTCTTTGAAATCAACCGCGGATCAATAATCGACACCTATGAATTAACGACCACCGGAAACCTGATCGAGGTTGACCGCAATTTCCCCAACAATCCCCATGGGCTGCTGATTACAGATTACTTTGAAAACAGCCTTCGAAAAATCACTAATGAAAGCCTGTAACGGGCATTTAAAACAAGCACCCATGAAAGTTGAAAAAAATAAAATCGTATTTGCTGCAGTACTTGCGGTAATCCTTCTTTTTCTAATCTCGTATGCTATGCTGCTTACGGATAAAAGTTCTGAAGAAAAACAACTGAAAGAAACGTTAATTCCAGAGCTACAAACAGACCAAAAACAATACAATTCCAAGCTTGATGCATTAAATGATTTAAAGGAAGTTCGTGAAACTACGGCTCCGAGTATTTATGATGAAAGGCTTTTGGATTCCTTAGGCTATTTTGATTCGGATTATCCGGAGAAAGAAAAAAGGCGCATTGTGGATAGTATTTATGCAACAAGTAGCGTGGCCTCTTCTTCAAAAACGCCAACAAAGAGCACTCCTGCGGAACATACTGAAACGCTACCTTCCATTGATTCTACCACCAGAGCTCAAGAACGAAAAGTAGCTGTTCAGGAACTCGGATTAGCACACCAGCTATTCTTTGCTGCCAATCCTACAGTAAACCCCAATTTCGTTACTGATTCTCCAAATTCGCATATTATTGCAGTAGTTGATGGTACTCAAGTAGTCAAAGCAAATTCCAGACTTCAGATGCGACTATCGGAAGATGCTTATATCTCAGGGAAAACCATCCTTAAGAATACACCTGTGTATGGTTTTGTAAGCTTCCAAGCCAACCGGGCGATGATTGCTATTGAAACCATCAACCACGCTCCTACCTCATTAAAAGCCTATGATTTTCAAGATGGAAATGAAGGAATCTATATCGAAAATAATTTTAGAGCGGAGGCGACCCGTGAAGTCTTTGATGATGTGATACAGGACATCAATATTCCCAGTCTCCCTCAAGTGAGTGGAATCACTCAGGTACTTAGGCGTACGAATCGAAACGTAAAAGTTACGGTACTCAATAATTATAAACTGCTTTTAAAAGCGAACTAATCCAAACGTTATGAAAACGCTATTTATTTTTTTCAATACCCTCTTCGTACTTCATTTTGGAGTTGTAAACGCTAAAGATCATTCATCAGGCGCTGCATTTGTTTTGGATACCATTTATGCCAATGATTATGCTAATGTCGCCTTATTTTTCCCCAAACCCATCCGTCAGGGAATTACCGGTTCGGAACATTTTATTTTTACGTTCAATCGGGAGCGTGGTCAGCCCTTGGGACTGTTGCAAGCCAAACCCGGTACCGAAAGTAACTTGCTAGTTATCACCACCGATGGATTGATTTACTCCTATATTATTAAATACAAATCAGAACTTACCAGACTCAATTATTTTGTTAAACCTGAAGCAAGTATAGGTAATGAGCTGCAATCTCGAGAACTTCTTACACCCATAGCCGTAGATCCTGTTCCGGAAGTTAGGCTTTCCCGTTTTGAACGTATAAGCGCAAAATTACTCCAACGAAAACAGCGCTTAGGGCATTTAAAACAGCGTCGGTATGGTATGCTATTAAGCGTTAAAAATATCGTGTTTAAGGATGAAGAATTGTATTTCGTGATGGAGCTTGAAACTAAATCCGGATTGGATTATGATGTCAATTTTCTAAATATTACGGTAGAATCCCGTAGTAAAGGCAAGCGTAAATCCTCACAGCGTGTTTTAAAAAAACCAAAACTAACCTATCAATTACCTGAAAAAATCAAAAAAGGAGAGCAAGCACACTTTGTTTACGTTTTGCCCAAATTCTCTTTGAGTTCTGATCAAAGGATATTGGTTCAACTCAATGAAAAAAATGGAGAACGCAATTTAGAACTGAAGATTTCACATCGGTTTATTAATAATCCTAATTGATACATTTTCCTCCTGATGAAAGACTAGTCAAGGTTGAAAGCACCAGCCATTAATTCGATTTCCGGGTTTTTGATTCCTATTTTATGTGCTATACTTTTCCAATCCTTCACTACACCGAGCACTTCCTCAAGAATGGTATTCATTTCATTTTCGCTTAAGCGAAAATATTCCCCAACACTTTTAGCTAAATCAAAGTCTAAGGAATTATCATCCATATCTATATTTAGTGATAGGCCATCTTTTTCAATAGAAGGATTTAAATCATAAGCAGGAGCTAAAACCCATCCTTTTTGAGTCAATATAAAACCGTGATTTCGCAAATGATCATCCGTATTAGAAATTGCTATGTTAAATACGATACGCCTCCATAGCTGATGTAAATTAGCCTTTACATCAGTACCATAATTTTCTATAAACTCTACAATTTCAAGATAACTCGGTGCTGATACTCTAATGATATCTTCTGTATTTCCAGTCATCGTCATCGCTGAAGCAAAATGAATACGCTTTCCATTAGCTCTATCAAATCGTTTGGTAAGAAATGTATGATATTCACCATTAATTTTTTCTATTTTAGAATCTGCCATGTGTATCCCAGAAGCAATGGCTAGTTGATAGGCTAAAAACTCCCAAGCGGCTTTATCGATGGTATCTGTTTTTGAAGGAAATTTAGCGATCCATAAACTCTTTTGAGCATCAAGTATATTAGCTTTTGGTCTTGCGCCTCCTAAAGAGGAACCAGGTGCAATTAAGATTGCTATCCACTTTCGAATGACATCACTTTGTTCCTCATTCTCTAACTGATTTACTGCTTCCTGTAGCTCGCCAAGCGATGACCACGGTGGTGTTGGGCTGAAGGTATCATTATCTAAGAAATCACCATCTAATTCCGTTTTAAAGCGTAACGCACCCATTCGACTTTCATCAAAAACTCCAAGTAAATAATCTATTTCGTAAAGTGTTCTGGCTTTTTCGTTATTCGCTCTAGCATCTTGAGCAGCTCTTCGTTTCATCAACGTCTTACCCCAGGTATCTGGCATACTATCCAAAAATATCCCAAAATTCTCTTTGTTCGCTGGATACTGTGGCCCGGAATAAAAAGCGATGTCTGGATCTAATATGCGTTGGTCGTCTGTTTTTAACCAATCCTTGTCATATTCAAAACTGAATGCTTTTTTTCCTTTGGCAAAGTGAGCAGAAAGTACACCAACTAAGGTTGGTTTCCCTAAAGACTTCCAATCAGCAAATACGTATATATCAAATTTTCCGGTTGCCATAGTCTTTATAATAAATCAAGATCCTGCAGTTTCCTTCCGAATTCATCATCCACTGCCAGTTTCAAAAAATCATCTTGAAGATTGAGTACCCTAAATACATTGAAATACAAACCAATCGCCACCGCAGGATCCCCTTTTTCAATTCGATACAGGGTAGCCCTATGAATACCCGCACGTTCAGAAACTTGCTCGGTAGTAAGCTTTCTTCGCTTACGGGCAAGCTTTACATTTTCCCCGATTTGCTCAAAAATCTTAAGATATTTCGGAAGAACTATAGCCTTCTTGGAATTCATAATGTTGCTTATTTACGACAAATATATCATTTTAGATATAAATAAGCGACAATATCTGTTAATTACTGTATGTACTAATTAAATATAGCCCTTGCTTCCTCATAAATACGTTCAAAATTAGCCTTTAAATCAGATTCAGAAAATGCATTCATTTGTTCTGGAAGCTCGCGCTGAATCTTTGCCAATTGAAACTGCACTTTTTTATCCGTTCCATCGGCATAGGTAATAAACTCCCCTTGCTTCAATCGAAAGAAAACATCCGCTCTAATTTTAGGGATTTCCTTTTCTCCCGTGGTAACTCGAGTGTCAAAATCAAGATTACGTCCACGGCTCACACTTTTTGTAGGATCCTTGATAATCTCAAAAAAGCGCTCGTAATATTTTGCGGTGTCTGGGTCATTGACCTTTCCAAAAAACTGATAGGATAAATTACTCAATATCGCCTTGCTGGCCTTATCTCCGTACATCATATCGTTTTGAATTTTATCCTGCATCACGTAAACTGTGGACACATTATAGCTGCGAAGTGTCGCTGGAATACGATGCATATTCAACAAGCGTAGGGTAGGTGCTTCTTCCATCAACAGAAAAGAAGGTTCTGAATTCCGGACACTCATTTGTTTGATTATAGTGTGTATTATAGTGGCAATAACTGGTGCATAGGAAGTCTCAAATTTCGGATTGTTCACTACCGAAATCACACACGGATTTTCTTTATTATTGATATTGAGTGGCACGTCATCTGCAGACAGTGCCATAAAAACCCGCTGGGTACTGATGCGTTTTAGGGCATTGGCCAAGGTGCTTTTCACACCAGCAGTTTGCCGTTCTGAATCTTTACCACTAATAAAAGCATCTGCCATAGCTCTGGATGTCGTATTGGTCTCCAAAAACTGAATCAGACTATCTGTATCCAGATATTGGTAAATGGCAATCAAATGGGGAAGCGTACAAAATTGGGGGTAGGTAGTTTTGAGTTTCCAGATTAGCCCACCGATCAACCCTTCTGCTGCATCATTGAAAAATTTAGTCGTTCCGGTTGTACCCGATTCCCGTTGCTCTAGTAGATTTTCAATCAATACCCGAGATACCTCGTTTACGCTCTCCTCATGCTCCAAATACCTAGGCGCAATAGGATTGACCCTGTGGATGATGCTATCGAAGGAAATAACTTTAAATGGGATTAAACTACTCTTAAAAAGTGGATACGCCATTTCGGTTAATTCAAAGTCTTTATAATCGTGAATGATGCCGCAAAACCCTTCTTTGCGGAAGTGCTTTAAGAATCCGTACACGACGCTTTCGGTTTTTCCGCTTCCTGCAGAGCCAATGACCGATGCACCCCGCTTGATGTTGTCAAGCTTAAAATTTCCTTTTGTAGTTTTGAAATTAACTTGATAGCGTCCTTCACTATTTTTTGGAGCTTCTGTTTTATGTAAGAAAACGTACAACGCCGTATTGATCAGTAGTAGTGGGCAGACCGCATGCAGCACCACTAAAACCAAATCGTTCCATTGCAGTAAAAAATACGCCAGTATACACAACACAATACTATTTAGAGCAAATGCATACCGTGATATTTGGTAGCATCCATAAAATAACATGCTGGTTAAACCAATGATAAAAAGAGCGGTAAAAAGGGCATCTATGTACATCCTATTTGTCTTAAATACCGATTGAACTTGATTTGATAGCCACCTCTAAACCCTTTCGGAGTCGGTTAAAAATTTTCATAGCCAGTTGAGCTTGCGTGACTGGAATGCTTGGCAGCATGGGAACACCGCTTTCTTTTATCATTTTAAAAGCAATTGCCTTTTCATTGGTAGGCAGTTTCATCAGCGTGGCAAAATAGATTTTGGGATTCTTTATAAAGTTTTTCCGGGCTTTGTAGGTCTCCGCGAAGTTTCGTTGATAGCCAAACGTTTTGTCAAAGGTCTTTTCTGCACGTTCAAAAAACAGGTCCCGGTCAAAGCCTCTTTTTACGGTCTTACCGTGCATCTCTACTTGCGATGCCTTGTGCTTACTCCCGGGAGAAAGACTAAAGGTATTGGACGCATCCTTTCTACTTACAATGATGTGAATATGACTTTGGTTTCCTGCCTTGGGCATCCCCTGAACAATTCGCTTCCCATCTTGCTGGTGTGGAGCTTCCCTTTCCAATTGCTCCAGTTTATTCCGTAGTAACTTAATGTTACCTTCCCTAATGCCTTCTTGAATCCTTCTGATTTCTGTATTGAGCTGGAGTATTTTGGTAGCATAAGGCTGGTTGGCTTTAATCTGCCAATCCGTCCCCTTGAACGTTCTTTGGTGTTCGATTTTCGCATAATATTTAATAGCATCAATGGTAATCTGCTTGCCATTGATCTCCCGATTGAAGGAGGCCACATAATCCTTCATCAGTTCACGCGTGTATTTTTTTAAATCTTCACTACTGTTCTGTAAACGGCTCAGTTCGTATTTAGAAGGACTGACTGTAATCGAATAGAACTTAGGCTCCGTCTTTTTTAGTTTAGCTCCGTTGTTATCGATTTCGGTGGTGACTTCTTCGGCAGTTATTTTATCAGCATATTGATTAAAAAAGTACTCATGGTCTTGTAGATTCAACCCTTGATTTTCCTTCTCCAGATAGCCCACAAAATCCCCTGAACTTTGCGAATAGTTGTTTCCTAATTTTTGAGGGGTGATGGTTATGTACATAGCTCAAAAAATTAGCGTTCGTTATTCCCTTTTTCCTTTTCAACAAAACGTACTTGCTTCTTTTCCTCGCTGTTTTTCTTTTCTAAAATCAAGGGTTTCTTTTGGGGTTGCTCTACTTGAAAAAGCGATTCTAACATGGCTACCGTTGGTTTGGATTGCGTCTTTTCAATATCCCGCATTATGGCAATAACGGCATTGATGCGTTTCTTTAAATTTGCTTCGATAGTTCTTCCTGTAGGTCCCAGTCTTTCCTTTGGAGAGATCTCATTGTAGAAAAAAAAATCAAGCATTGAATCCATAGCCTGAGTATGTGTTTTGAAATGCGCTTTTGAAAATTTCTGAAACCGTTTGGCTGTGGCTCGTTTAAGACGGATGGTGATAAAAGTGTCCATTTGACTTTCCTTTTTAGTGAGTTTGACGTAAATCCATACCTATTTACAGGCATTACAAAGGCATTTGACGTAAATCGCAACTATTCAGTTGATTTTCATATTTATAAAACACTGATTTGTAGTATTTTATAAATAGTATAAGGACCATAACAGCGCGTAGCGTGTTACCCTCTTGCTAGTCCTTTTCGTTCGCCCCGGGCGAACAAAAATTCCATACAAGCTGACCTAAAGTCAATTGCCTTTTTCAGGGATTTTTATCCCTTTGCTTAAATAAATGATGGATACAGCTACCAGCGAAAGTTAAAAATAAGGATAGCTATATGTATTTTAATCGCTGTAATTCAGCATTCTAAAGATACACTTTTTTGGATAAAATCTAATTTTTAGCCAAAAAAAAGACCTCTGCTTTAGAGGTCCTTTCAATTGTATATTTTGAGTTTATAAAATTCCTTCATCTGCAAAACTGTAGTATTCCCCATCGGGATTCAGGATTAAATGATCTAAAATTTTAAGGTCTAAAACTTCTGCTGCCGTTTTAATTTTACGGGTAATGTTTCGATCTGCCTGACTCGGTTTTAAGGTACCACTAGGATGGTTGTGCGCTAAAATTAACGCCACAGATAAGGACTTTAAAGCCACTGCAAAAAGCAAGCGCATGTCTACCAAAGTACCGGTGATTCCTCCCTGTGAAATTTGATAAATCCCTTTGATTTGATTGCTGTTATTTAACAGTAGAATTTTAAATGATTCATACACTGCAATGGTGTCGTTATTCCAGTTTTCAAAGAGTACTTCTGCAGCGGTACGTGAAGAACTCACCCTGGGCCAATTTACAGCCTTAACCCGATGCACATAGCTTATTTTTATTTCGTTGATACCTGATTCCATAGTACTGATTTTAGTATTAATATTCACTGGGAAGCATCAACGTATCCTGTACAAAGAACAGCCGAAGTTCATCCA